>Ga0206841_1091_pt1 | contig 19739 bp, 11 predicted proteins | sample Alteio_BWOrgCont_25_FD_152851 | JGI IMG/M metagenome (GOLD analysis project Ga0206841, IMG submission 152851) | Enriched cells from forest soil in Barre Woods Harvard Forest LTER site, Petersham, Massachusetts, United States -... | ecosystem: Environmental > Terrestrial > Soil > Temperate forest >... | reverse complement strand
GCATTGGCCGTTTGGATTTGGTCGAGAACCGTTATGTTGGCATGAAATCGCGCGGGATTTATGAAACGCCGGGTGGAACGATCCTGCTCGCCGCCCATCGCGCCATGGAATCGCTGACGCTCGATCGCGGGGCAGGACATTTGAAAGATGAATTGATGCCACGCTACGCTGAACTCATTTATAACGGCTACTGGTGGTCGCCCGAGCGCGAAATGCTGCAGGCGCTGATCGACAAATCGCAAACCAATGTCACCGGCACAGTAAAACTCAAGCTCTATAAAGGCTCGGTGTCTGTCGTTGGCCGCAAATCGCCGATGAGCCTGTATAGCGAGAAACATGTGACGTTCGAAGACGACGCAGGCGCATATGACCAGAAGGACGCCGCCGGATTTATCAAACTCAATGCGCTCAGGTTGCGGTTACTGAAAAGGTAATCTAATTATATCCCAATAAAAAAAGGCGGCCAGGTTTCCCGGGCCGCCTTTTTTGTAGGCTTTTGGCTTCTAGTGAAGCTTTTCGCCGTGAATCGCCAAGTCGAGACCGGCGTGTTCGGTAGCTTCGTCAACACGAAGCCCCATGATCACGTCGATAACCTTGAGAATGATCCACGATACGACACCGCACCAGACGATCGTGCAGGCAACCGCGCCGCATTGGGCGACGAACTGCGTATACCCGCCTTCGGCACCGCCGATTTCCTTCACCGCGAAGAGACCGGTGAGCAGAGCGCCGATGATACCACCGATGCAATGCACGCCGAACACGTCGAGCGAATCGTCAAAGCCGAACTTGAACTTGATGCTGCAAGCGAAGAAGCAGAACGTGCCTGCTACAGCGCCGATGACCAAAGCTCCGTCGAAATCAACGAAACCGGACGCCGGGGTGATGGCAACAAGGCCTGCAACCGCGCCGGAAATGATACCGACGACGCTTGGCTTGCCGCGCGTGAACCACTCAGCCGCCATCCATGCAAGAGACGCCATAGCGGTAGCAACGTGCGTGACCAACATCGCCATGCCGGCATTGCCATTGGAAGCTACTGCAGAACCAGCGTTGAAGCCGAACCAGCCGACCCACAGCAACGAAGCGCCGATTACGCTAAGCACAATGTTGTACGGAGGCGCCATTTCATCGCGGCCGAAGCCTTTACGGTGACCAAGCACGATAGCCGCCATAAGACCTGCGATACCGGCATTGATATGTACGACCGTACCACCGGCGAAATCGATAGCCGAGCCGTAACCGAACAAACCTTTGTAATTATCGATGCCAAGGCCACCCAGCATACCACCCGGACCCCATACCCAGTGAGCGATCGGGATGTAGACCAGTGTGAACCATGCGACGATGAAGACGATGGCGGATGAGAACTTAATGCGGGTTGCCACCGAGCCGAAAATCAGCGCGCAGGTGATGATCGCAAAGGTCATCTGGAACATGACGTATACGGTTTCAGGAATGCCGACCGAAGCCATGGGCGCCGGAGCCAGCGTACTTACGCCGATGCCGTGCATCATGAATTTGGTCATGCCGCCGATGAAGCCGGTATGCTCGGTGAAGATCAGCGAGTAGCCGTACACGCACCACAGGATCGATACCACCGTGGTGGTGACGAATGCCTGCATGAGTGTAGCGAGCACGCTTTCTTTATGCACCATGCCGCCGTAAAACAGCGCCAGGCCAGGAAGCGTCATCATGAGTACCAAAAGCGACGAGGTCAGCATCCAGCTGGTGGCGCCGGTATCAAGCGTCATCGTCGGAGCCGCGTCAGCGAATGCCGCATGCGGTACCGCCGTTAACAGGAGGGCAAACAGGCCCGCCATACACAATGTATATATAGGATTTTTCATCATCTCCCCCTTAAAGAATGAATAGAATTGACTGTCGATCGCCATGCAACTTTAGTTATATATATTTTTTTATATTCGACCGTGATTGGTTAGCACGCGACACATCTCTTGTCAAAACAATGAGTGGCGATGATGGTAACGAATTGTTAGTAATTTCGTGGTAACGGCGGCTTTACTTGAGTCGCGCAAATCCCGCTTCGAGGTCGCGGATCAGATCATCGGGATGTTCAAGCCCAATGTGAATGCGCAAGCTCTGGCCTTTATGTTTCCACTTGGTTGCCGTACGAATTTTTTGCGGCGTGATTGGAATGATCAGGCTTTCATATCCGCCCCAGCTATACCCCATGCCGAACAATTCCAGATTATTGAGCATCGCCGACAGCGCTTCGAACGAAGGCTGCTCTTTCAGCACGATGGAAAATAGGCTGCATGCGCCGGTAAGGTCGCGTTTCCAGAATTCATGGCCGGGCGTATCGCTGAGCGCCGGATGCAATACCACATCAACTTCCGGGCGACCTTTAAGCCATTTAGCTATATGCAGCCCATTTTCATAATGCAGCTTGAGCCGCGCGCTTAGACTGCGAAGCCCGCGCTGTACGAGAAAACAATTATCCGCGCTCGGGCAGGCCCCGGTATTGCGGAAGGTGCGCGACAATGGCAGGTAATGTTCTTCCTTGCAGGAAATCGTACCCATGACGAGATCGGAGTGTCCGCCCATATATTTAGTGGCGGAGTGAATAGACACATCGATCCCCAGATCGAACGGTTTGCAAAAAAGCGGTGTCGCCCAGGTATTATCACCGATGACGACAACGCCCTTTGCATGCGCCACCTTGGCAATCGCCGGAATGTCCTGAACCTCGAACGTGATCGAGCCTGGACTCTCTACATATATAACCTTGGTGTTGGGTTTAATGAGCGAGGCGATACCGGCGCCGATCATCGGATCATAATAGGTCACCTCGACACCCATGCCCTTCAGCTCATGATCGCAAAAACGGCGCGTACAGCCATAGGTGGTATCGACCATCAATAAATGATCGCCATTTTTCAGGAAGGTAATCAGCGACAAAACAATCGCCGAAAGCCCGGACGACGTAACGATAGCGTGGTCGGCACCTTCGAGTGTCGCAATGGTATCTTCGAGAGTGGTGGTCGAAACCGTGCCATAGCGGCCATAGGTGGGATAAGAACAGGTGCCGTTTTCCGCCGACTCAAACGCCGCGAGATTGGGAAATAATATGGTAGAAGCGCGGTAAGGCGGCGTATTGATAGCGCCGCGATGATCGTCGGGATTGCAGCCAAGGGTCGCAAGTAAAGTTTCGGTACGCATAGTGTCCTTATTCTATTGGGATTTAATCGCTAGGGCGGCCACATTAGCAGTTGGCGGAAATGGTTGCAACAACCCTGTAAAACCGCTAGAAAGCCCCCCTATGACGACGCATCCCTACCCCGAAGTCAATCCCAACCCCGATTTTGCCAGAATCGAAGAATCGGTGCTGGCCTTCTGGCAGAAAAACGGCACGTTCCAGCACTCGATTGATAATCGTAAGGACGCGAAAGAATTCATTTTTTACGACGGCCCGCCCTTCGCCAACGGCCTGCCGCACTACGGCCATTTGCTGACCGGCTATGTAAAGGACGTCTTCGCCCGCTACGAAACTATGCGGGGCAAACGCGTCGAACGCCGGTTCGGCTGGGACTGCCACGGCCTGCCTGCCGAAATGGGTAGCGAAAAAGAACTCGGCATCTCCGGCCGCCAGGCGATCATGAATTTCGGCATCGACAAATTCAACGAACACTGCCGCACCAGCGTGATGAAATACGCGAGCGAATGGGAAACCTACGTCAACCGCCAAGCCCGCTGGGTCGATTTCAAAGGCGACTACAAAACCATGGACCAAAATTTTATGGAATCGGTGCTGTGGGCATTTAAACAGATTTACGATAAAGGCTGGGTGTACGAAGCCTACCGCGTGATGCCGTACAGCTGGGCTGCCGAGACGCCGCTTTCGAATTTTGAAACCAAACTCGATAACAGCTACCGTGAACGCGAAGACAAGGCAGTGACGGTGGCGTTTGAATTGAATACCAAGCCGCACGGCGCGCCGAAAGCGGATAAATATTATATATTTGCGTGGACAACGACGCCGTGGACACTCCCAAGCAATCTAGCGTTGGCGGTGAATAAGGAGATGGATTACGTTTGCACGCTGATAAGGTATCAAGAACAGAGTGTATGTGTATTATCTGGAGCCAAACATGCGGAAGCTTGGTTTCATCCAGATACTTTAAAAACGCTGGGGAAAATATTTTTTAATTCGGAAAGCCATATTGAAGGACACATATGTAGTCCTCATAAAGGCTCCGATTTACTAGGCCTCTCCTACCACCCCCTCTTCCCCTATTTCGCCAGCCATAAAAATTCCTTCCGCATTCTCGATGGCTCCAGTTTTGTCACCGATGGCGATGGCACGGGCATCGTACATATGGCTCCCGGGTTTGGTGAGGACGACCAGAAATGCTGCGAAGCAAATGGTATTGAAGTTGTCGTGCCGGTGGATGGTCAGGGGAAATATACCGATGCGATTTATGATTTGCCGGGTTTGCAGTTAAAAGGCTTGAATGTTATTGCGGAAAATGTCGCGCAATTTAAATTCGGCGAAGCGAACGAACGCATTATCCGCTGGCTTAAGGATCACGGCCAGCTCATCAAACAAGAACAAATCAAACATAACTACCCGCATTGCTGGCGCACCGACCAACCGCTGATTTATCGCGCCATGCCGAGCTGGTATGTGAAAGTTACGGAGTTTCGCGAGCGCGCGGCGGAGCTCAATCAGCAGATCAACTGGATTCCAGCCCACATCCGCGACGGGCAGATGGGGCATATGCTGGCCACTGCGCCCGACTGGTCGATTTCGCGCAATCGTTTCTGGGGCACGCCGATTCCGGTGTGGCGCAGCAAATCCGGCAAGATTATCGTGATCGGCAGCATCGCCGAGCTGGAAAAACTCAGCGGCCAGAAAGTCGCCGATCTGCACCGGCCAACGATTGATGACATTATTATAAATAAGGACGGCGAAGAATACCGCCGCGTCGAGGACGTGTTCGATTGCTGGTTCGAATCGGGCTCGATGCCGTTCGCGCAGGTGCATTATCCGTTTGAGAATAAGGACTGGTTCGACAACCACTTCCCCGCTGATTTTATCACCGAATATGTCGGCCAGACACGCGGCTGGTTCAACACACTTATCATGCTGTCGACAGCGCTATTCGATAAACCACCGTTCAAAAACTGCATCTGCCACGGGGTCGTGCTCGATGCCGAAACCGGCCTTAAATATTCCAAACGCCTTAAAAACTACAAAGACCCGCTCGAAGTTATCAACCAGTTCGGTGCCGACGCCCTGCGCTGGCTCATGATCGCCTCACCGGTGATGCGCGGACAGGATCTAATGGTCGACCCCGAAGGCAAATTCATCCGCGACGTCGTGCGCCTGGCGATCAAGCCGATCTGGAATGCCTATAATTTCTTCTGCCTGTATGCGAATGCGGATGGGGTAAAGGCAGAGCTCGCGACCGATTCAGATGATGTGATGGATCGTTACATTCTCGCCAAATGCAAACTAGCGGTGGATTCTATTGAACATTCGCTTGATGCCTACGACACGCCGTCAGCGTGCGAAGCGTTATCGCAATTTTTCGAAGCACTGAATAACTGGTACATCCGCCGGAATAAAGAGCGTTTCTGGAAAACCGAACTCGATGCGGATAAACAATCGGCATACGATACATTATATACAGTGCTTACCATTATGTGCCGTGCTGCAGCTCCGTTGCTGCCGCTAACATTAGAGGAGATTTACAAGGGGCTAACCGGCGAAGAGAGCGTGCATCTGGCTGATTTTCCAAAATTCTCCGTTAATGCCAATAGTCGCGATGTTGAACAAATGGACGGGGTACGCGACGTGTGTAACGCCGCCCTCGCCATCCGTAGCAAGCTCAACCTTCGTGTGCGCCAACCGCTGGCTGATATGAAAATCGTCGGCAAGGATTTTACCGATGAGGCATTGCTTGAAATCGTATTGCAGGAAGTGAATGTAAAGCAATCCTCCATCACCAGCGTTGCGCATATAAAAGAATACGCCACCCTTAAACTCTCCATCAACTCTGCCGTCCTTGGCAAACGACTGCCGGAGAAAATGAAGCAGATTTTGCCGGCCTCGAAAAAAGGCGAGTGGAAAAATATAGATGGTCATGTAGAAATCGCCGGAGAAAAATTATTGCCGAGCGAATACATCCTCCAGCTTGAACCCAAGCCCGAATATAAAGACCGGGCGCAGGCGCTCTCTACTAATGATGCGCTGGTAATTCTCGATACCACCATCACACCTGAGCTCGAAGCCGAGGGCATCGCCCGCGATCTGGTGCGGATGATTCAGCAAGCGCGTAAGGATGCGGATTTGAATGTGTCCGACCGGATTGATTTGCATCTCGATGCGCCGGAAAGTATCGCAGATGCGCTCAAGACCCATGCGAATTATGTGATGGAGCAGACGCTATCTAAATTATCGGATAAAAAACCTGAAAAGCCCACCTTCTCCGCCGAAAACACGCTCGATGATCAAAAAGTTGTTATTTCATTTTCGATTGCCGCTTAAGGAGTATCACCATGCCTAAATCCGCCCTGATGCGAAACAATATGATGCTGGGCCAGCTGCTCACCAACGATATTGGCGATAAGCGCATACTCGATGCGATGACAGCAATTCCACGCGAGCCGTTTCTGCCGGAAGCACTTCGCGGGGCGGCGTACGTGGATGAGGATTTGAGCGTAGGAAATGGCCGCTATATCATGGAACCGCTTGTATTCGCACGCCTGCTCGACCTAGCGCGTGTGGCACCAGATTGCCGCGTGCTGGTGATCGGCTGCCTGACCGGTTATTCGGCGGCAATTCTTAGCAAGCTCGCCGCGCATGTAACAGCGATCGACAGCGACGAAACCGCCATCCAGCAGGCTCGCGGCCATATGGAACGGCTTACATTATCCAATGTTAACCTGCACCATGTGAAGAATATGGCCGAAGGGTATCCCCTCTCCGCCCCTTACAATATCATTGTAATCGGGGGCGCCATCGATGTAATCCCCGAAACTTTAAGCAAACAGCTCGCCATCGGTGGACGGCTTGTATGCGTGCAAAATATTTCTAAACGCGTCGGCAGCAAGGGCGGACTTGGCAAAGGGTTACTCGTAACCCGGTTCGACCATACGATGCAACACCGTGAACATTTCGATGCATCGTGCCCAATCCTGCCAGGCTTTGAACTAAAACCCGGTTTTTCTTTTTAGTTTGCCCGCAGTTTTTCTTGCTCGCATGAATCAAAATCGTGGCTTAACGGCTGTTAGCCTATGCCTTACCCCTTAGCGCTTAAAATCTTAACCTAAGCGGCTATAGCCAGACACAAAAATATAAGTTGATTGGTTCCTCATAATGGTTTTTTAATAGGACAGTATTATCGTTCCGCAAGAGGGACATCTACAGGGGGAAAAAATACAGCATGGCGGCCGGTACACCAGAAGGAGCCAAAGCAACGGGCGAGGAAGATCTTTCGATGGAGGAAATTCTCCAATCTATCCGACGCATTATTGCCGAAGATGACGGAGAAGCCAAAAAAGCTGCGCCGGCTGCCGCACCCGCTGGCAACGATGACGTACTTGAGCTTACGGAAATGGTCGCAGAAGACGGTAAGACGGTGAATGTGAAAGCGGACGAAAAACCCGCCGAACCGGCCAAGTCAGGCACCGAACCCGCCGACGTACTCAATACCATAGACGCAGCCCTTACACCGGAGAAACCCAAGGAAATGCCCCCCGTACAACCAGAGCAAAAGCCTGCAGAGCTTAAGCCTACCGATCAGGCCGCCCCAAAAGCCGCCTCATCACAGGACGACATCGATGCTATGTTCGCCACCGCTGCGCCCGCGCCGGCAGCACCGGAGCCAGCAGCTCCCATCGTGCCCGCACCCGTCGCCAAACCTACTGCGCCCGTTGAAACAGCCGATTCTTTACTATCGAGCGCCGCCAGCTCTGCTGCCGCATCTTCTATTAAAAAGCTTAAGTCCGCCGAGCCTGAACCGGCACCGCTGGTCACCACTCCGTCCCCGCATTTCCGCTCCGGCAATACGGTGGAGGATATGGTAGCGGATATGCTTAAGCCGATGATGAAATCCTGGCTCGATGCAAACCTCCCACAAATCGTTGAGCGCATCGTCGAGCGCGAAGTCAAAAAACTCACCAAATATCTCACCGATACCGGCGAATAATCGTGCCTCCGCGCGCGTTCATCGGTAAGCTCGCCGCCCTTACCGCTGTTGTGACGCTGCCCTTATGGGCAATGCTCGCTTTCAAATGGCCGATCAATACTGACTTCATCGTCTACGCCACCATCCTGAAACCGTTTTCCTCACAGCTCTGGTCAGGTGAATTTTACCCGCGTTGGCTCATGAATACCAATGACGGTTTCGGCGGCCCGGTATTTTTATTTTATTCACCGCTATCGTTTTATATCGGCAGCCTGTTCGAATGGCTTGCCACTTTCGATCCCAACGGTTATGGCCGCGTGCTGATTATGATGACGCTTGCCATCTTTACCTGTGGAATCACCAGCTACCGCTGGCTTAAACCACTGCTCCCGCCGGAGCGCGCGCAGGAAGGCGCATTAATTTATGCCGGGTTTCCTTATCTGCTCACCATTATGTATTCCTCGATGGGCGTAGCGCAATTATGGGCAATGGTATGGCTGCCGCTGCTACTGGAAGCGGCGCATGATATGACACAAAAAAACTGGCGTGCCATCCCTAAACTCAGCGTAGCTTATGCGTTACTGGCGCTCACGCACCTGCCGACTACCACGGTCTTTGCAGCAATTCCTTGCCTTTACGTGAGCGCCTTCGCACCGCGCGGCAAGCATGTTTCGTACCTGTTTCTCTCTGGCTTTGCCGCCGCGCTCGGCGCGTGCCTCGCCGCACTTTATTTATTGCCCGCTGTAGAAAATAAACCGTTCGTTACCAGCATTCATTTCCTCGACGACCAGCTCGTCTATTCTCATAACTTTTATCATTTACGCGCTATCGGCGGCTTGTTCTGCATTCCGCTGCCACTGCTTGGGCTCTATACGGAACTGCCCAAAGCCATGCGCAGGCATTTTCCCTCGCCCGTTCGCTTCTGGATCATCATATCCTTTGCGATCTTTTTTATGATTACGCCGCTTTCACGACCGATATGGGACCACGTAACGTTTTTGCATTACCTGCAATTTCCTTTCCGTTTTTATAACGCCATGGTACCGGGTGCAGTGTTCATCGCCATCTCCTGGCTCCCTCATGTTAAAAAGAACCGGAATTTTTTCCTGTGGTTTACGGGCGTATGCCTCATCTATATGGCCGCCTATTGTGAAGAAGCCTACTTCTTAAATAATAATACGCATGCCGAATCCATTCTAAAGCACAACACCGTAGTCGCCCCAGAATACCATACTCATTGGATGGAAGATGCAGGCATCAATAGTCAGTGGGGACTGCCTGAGCACTACATGGCGATGGCCCCTGTTACATTTATGCAAGGCAGCGGCCAAGCCGAAATTGTAGCGCAAACACCGCGGTCGATTACGCTCCATGCCGATATTAGCTCGCCGAAAACGACCCTAGTGCTCCGGCGTTTCTATTTCCCCGGCTGGCAAACGGAAAATTCCAGCGTTACCATTCATGAAGCCCAAGGATTACTGGCCGTAGATGCGCCTTCCGGCAGCTATGATATTACCCTCGCTTTGCCGTGGTTTGCGGGAGAGAAAATGGGGATATCTATCAGCCTGGCAGCATTGTTTTTATGGATCGCCCTGATGCTCGCGGCCAGGCGAAAAGCAGCTTAAGCGTTGAAAAGGTGACGGATTAACAGTAGTCTGCACCTGAAAATATAAAAGGATATCCCGTATGACCAAAACCTATGGAAAGTCGCGCCTGCCCAGTCGCCATGTCACCGAAGGGCCGGAGCGCGCGCCACACCGCTCGTACTTATATGCAATGGGTATTACAGAGGCAGGTATTCATGCGCCGCTCGTCGGCGTGGCAACCACATGGAATGAAGCCGCGCCGTGCAACATTACGCTGGGCCGTCAGGCACAGGTCGTAAAAAAAGGTGTGGCTGCTGCCGGGGGTACCCCCCGGGAGTTTACTACCATTACGGTGACCGACGGCATCGCTATGGGCCATCAAGGCATGAAATCATCACTCGTTTCGCGCGAAGTCATCGCTGATTCGGTGGAACTCACCATGCGCGGGCATTCGTATGATGCGCTGGTTGGGCTGGCCGGTTGCGACAAATCGCTGCCGGGTTTGATGATGGCGATGATCCGTTTGAACGTACCGTCCGTATTCATCTATGGCGGCTCGATCCTGCCGGGCAAATTCAAAGGCAAGCAAGTCACCGTTGTTGACGTATTCGAAGGCGTGGGCAAGCATAGCAATGGCGCAATGAACGATGAGGATTTACTGGAACTCGAAAAAGCCGCCTGCCCATCCGCCGGCTCGTGTGGCGGGCAGTTTACCGCCAACACCATGGCCTGCGTGTCGGAAGCCATTGGCCTGGCGCTGCCCGGTTCGGCAGGTGCCCCCGCCCCGTATGAGTCGCGCGATGCATTTGCCTTCGAATCCGGCCGCGCCGTCATGGAATTACTTAGAACTAAAATCCGCCCACGCGATATCGTTACGCTGAAAGCATTGGAAAATGCTGCCGCCGTCGTCGCCGCGACCGGCGGTTCTACTAACGGCGCATTGCATCTACCGGCAATGGCGCATGAGGCGGGAATTGATTTTGATATTCATGCGGTCGGAAAAATTTTCAAGCGCACGCCCTACCTCGCCGACCTCATGCCCGGTGGTAAATACACCGCTAAAGATATGTATGAAGCCGGCGGCGTCGAAGCGGTGATGAAAACTTTGCTGGACGGTGGATTTTTGCATGGAGACTGCATGACGGTTACGGGCAAGACCGTGGCGGAAAATTTGAAATCGGTGAAATTACGCAACGATCAGGATGTAATTTACCCGTATACGAAACCGCTACGCACAGAAGGCGGCGTTGTCGTGCTCAAAGGAAATCTCGCGCCAGAAGGCGCGATTGTAAAAGTCGCAGGTATGAGCAATCTTGTATTCAAAGGCGTGGCGCGTTGTTTCGATTCGGAAGAAGCGTGTTTTGAGGCCGTCGATAAAAAACAGTATAAGGAAGGTGACGTACTGGTAATTCGCTACGAAGGGCCCAAGGGCGGCCCTGGCATGCGCGAAATGCTTTCCACCACGGCTGCACTTTACGGTCAAGGCATGGGCGATAAAGTCGCGCTCATCACCGACGGGCGTTTCTCCGGTGGCACGCGCGGCTTCTGTATCGGCCATGTCGGGCCGGAAGCCGCTGTCGGCGGGCCTATTGCATTGCTGAAAGACGGCGACGTTATTACCATCGATGCCGTAAATGCTACTATCCATGTCGAACTCAGCGACGCCGAATTGCAAAAGCGCCGTTCAAGCTGGCAACCACGTAAAACCGACTACCAGTCGGGCGCGTTGTGGAAGTTTGCGCAAGGCGTAGGTTCTGCCGAAAAGGGTGCCGTCACCCATCCGGGCGCAAAAGCGGAAACGCATGTATATGCGGATATATGAGTTTTACCAAATTATCCGCATATACCCGCCTACCGTATATTTTGCTGACTATTTTCATTGCACTGCATGCAGCAGTAACGCTCGTATTTTCGCTGACGCTCCGTAATGAATTAAAAACCTCCGGCCTTGATGGCACACTATTTGAGCAGCTGCTCTATAACGTTATTCACGGAAATGGTTTCATTACGACGATACCTGGCATATCGCAAAATTGGCTGGGCATACATTTTTCACCGATCTTATATGCGCTGGTGCCGGTATATTATATTTTCCCTCATATGGAGACTTTGCTGGTCGTTCACAGTACTTGTATCGCTCTGGCAGCCTGGCCCATTTTTCTTGTGGCGGATCATATGTTGCGTTCACGCTGGCAGGCGCTGCTTGCGGCATCGCTTTATTTGATCAATCCTTTTGTTATCAATGCAGCCATCTGGGACTTCCATGAAATTGCATTCGCGCCACTACTAATCGCTTTCATGCTATGGGCTATCGTACGAAAAAAGCCGGCGCAACTTGTCATATTCTCTATCCTGCTGCTCGCCACCAAAGGACATTACGGGCTTACGGTATTTGGCAGTGGGCTGCTCTGGGCATGGCATTGGCAGGACTGGCGCTTCGGGATTTCACTGGCAGTATTTGGTTTGGCCGCACTAGCAATAATAGTCCTCTTGGTGATGCCGCATTTCAACATAGATAATACTCTTTCTTGGGCAGATAGCGGCCAAACGACGACCGTAAACCGCTTTAGCTGGTTACGTAATCCTTTTGGAAGCCACAGCCCCATTTCCAGCATTATTCTTGACGGATTTAATTATGTATTTTCTCTGGTGGCGCTCTTGTGGTTCGTGCCCTTAGCCGCGCCGATATGGTGGTTACCGGGACTGGCGGATATTGCTGCCAATATTCTTTCAGAAAATCTTATGATGCGATCAGTTTACTCTTATCACAGTGCCGCACTGCAGCCTGTGCTTGTGATTGCAAGTATCATATGTATCGCAACATTCTTTGAAAAAAGAAAAATATCTAGCAGTAAAAGCACTCTTAAATCCAGCGATATACTTGCAGCTATGATGATCACCTCACTTTTCGCAAGCTATGTACTTTTGGTGCAAACCGGCGTATGGGAGTTCAAAACACCGCAGATAACATTATCATTGCCGGATCGCAATGCACTGAATGCCATCGATCATATTATTCCTGAAAACGCATCCATTGCAGGACAACCGAATGCCCTTCCTCACGTAAGCATGCGAAGAAATCTTTATGTATTCCCGCTAAACATCGGGGATGCCGACTATATCGTACTTCATGCCGAATACCCGTTTCATGATGCAATGGATCACTTCGACACTATTTACGCCCTATCACCAAAAGAGTATTTTGAGGCAGTGAATACTTTATTTCAAGACTCTCATTGGCACGTGTTGCTTTACGATAATAAGTGGATTGTGCTCGGGAAAACAACGCCGGAAAATGCTATTGCGCGCGCACAAGCAGTGCGAGCTTTTGCAGCAGTCAAAAGCAGATATGATGATTTGTTACATGCTTCTAAACTCCAAAATGCCCCGTAGTCCTATGCAATCCCCGCAAGCATCAACTAAAAATACCCACCTACCGTATATTCTGTTGATTATCTTCATAGCGCTGCATGCAGCGCTAACGCTTACTCTATCGCTGACGCTGCGCAATGAATTCAAGACCTCGGGGCTTGACGGCATGGCATTCGCACAAGCGTTCTACAATGTTATTCATGGGGATGGGTTTGCCATTACCATTCATGGCTTCCATCAGCCTTGGCTTGGTATACATTTTTCACCCATTTTATATGCGCTTGTACCTTTATATGCAGCCTTTCCTTATGTAGAAACATTGCTGCTTGTTCATAGTATTTTTATCGCGTTGGCGGCATGGCCTATATTCCTTGCGGCACATTATTTGTTGCAATCGCGTAAACAAGCGCTGCTGACGGCGCTTGTGTACCTCGCCAATCCTTACGTCATACATGCCGCTATATGGGACTTTCACGAAATCGCATTCGCGCCACTTATCATCGCCTTTATGATGTGGGCGATTGTGTGCAAAAAGCCAATACACCTTGTCGTATTCTCACTTTTGCTGCTAACGGTTAAAGAACATTACGGCCTTGCTGTATTCGGCAGTGGTGTGCTTTGGGCATGGCGCTGGCATGACATACGTTTTGGCGCGTTGCTTTCAGCATTTGGCCTCGCCGCCATGGCGTTTATCGTTTTGTACGTGATGCCGCATTACAGCGCCAATAATACGCTTTATTGGTCTGACGCTTCTCAAGCTGGAGAAATGAACCGCTATAGCTGGATACATGACGCCTTCAAAAACACCGATATAACTATTTATATCGCTAAGAACGCCCTTATCTATGGCGCATATTTACTGGCATTATTTTGGTTTTTGCCACTTGCGGCGCCGCTGTGGTTATTACCGGGACTTGCCGATATGGCCGCGAACATGCTTTCAGCGAATCTCATGATGCGTTCGGTTTATTCGTATCATAGCGCCGCGCTGCAACCTGTATTTGCCGTTGCAAGCATTGTCTGCCTCGTGAAATTTTCTGAGAAGAAAATAGCATTCGCTAGAAAAATCACGCTTAAACCCGCGGATATACTCGTGACTATGTTGGTAACCGCATGCATTATGAGCTACGTGCTTCTTGCCGTAAAAAACTTATGGGGATTCGAAGCACCGCATCCGCAGATGCAATCACAAGATCGTAGTGCGCTGGATGCCATCGAGCATATCATTCCTGAAAACGCAATGCTTGCTGCGCAATCGAATGTTTTGCCTCACCTAAAGATCGGGCGGCAGTTTAGCGTATTTCCTTACGGCACCAAGAATACACAGTATATCGTATTGCGCGTGGATTACCCGTATCAAACGCCCATAGATTACTTTAATACCCTTTATGGTCTGCAACCTGAAATATACTTTGAGGCGGTAAAGGCAGTTTTTCAGGATCGAGAGTGGCATGTGATTTTTTATGACAATAAGTGGGTGGTATTTGGAAAAACTGAAATAGAAAATGCCGATGCACGCCTAAAAGCCCTTCAAACGCTTACTACCACCCAAGCGCGCTACGAAGGCATGTTACCCCAATTCATTCTCGAACATACGCCATAGACCATGGCTATTAATACCCGCCTACCGTATATTCTATTGATTATTTTTATTGCGCTGCATGCAGCAGTGACACTCGGATTCTCGCTGACGCTGCGATATGAATTAAAATCCTCCGGTCTGGACGGCACGCTGTTTGAGCAGCTTCTCTATAATGTGATTCACGGACAAGGCTTGGTAACCACACTGTTTCCACCAGGTACACCGCAGCATTGGCTTGGCGTACATTTTTCACCGATTTTATATGCGCTGGTACCAGTATATTATCTTTTCCCGCATATGGAAACTTTGCTCGTTATCCATAGCATTTTTATAGCGCTGACGGCATGGCCCATTTTTCTTGCGGCAGAATACATGCTGCATTCACGCTGGCAGGCATTATTTGCGGCATTGCTTTATTTGCTCAACCCTTTTGTCATCAGCGCCGCCATCTGGGATTTTCACGAGATCGCATTTGCACCGTTTATTATCGCCTTCATGCTGTGGGCAATCGTACAGAAAAAACCGGTACATCTTGTTATATTTTCACTTCTGCTACTGACGATTAAAGAACATTACGGCCTTGCCATATTGGGCAGCGGACTACTCTGGGCATGGCATTGGGGCGATGCGCGTTTTGGATTATTATTGGCAACATTTGGACTCGCGGCCATGGCGGTCATCCTCCTGCTGATTATGCCGCATTACAATATAAACAACACCCTCTCCTGGGCGGATCAAAGCCAAACCTTTGGGATCAATCGTTTCGGCTGGCTGCATAATCCTTTCGCAAACGACAGTCCGATTCGTACCGTTGTCGAAAATGGGTTTGGCTACATCATCGCGATGATGATAGCCTTCTGCTTTATGCCACTGACAGCACCGATATGGTGGCTGCCGGGACTCGCGGACATCACCGCCAATATACTCTCCACCGGTGACATCATGCGGTCGGTATATTCATATCACAGCGCCGCGCTACAGCCTGTGTTTATCATCGCAAGTATCATTGCTATCGCTACCTATTTCAAATCAGAAAACATGCATCGTTTGGTATTTTTGGCGATGACGCTGGCCTCTCTCGCTATGAGTTATAAATTCGTAGTGGATGCAAATAATTGGGAGCGCTCATCGCCACGCCTGACTTTATCGCAAGATGACCAACATGCGCTGCAATCTATCAATCGCATTATTCCTGAAAACGCTGCGGTTTCAGGACAATTTAACGTGCTGCCTCACGTAAAAATGCGGGAACAACTCTATTTATTCCCCAATATTGCCAACGCCGATTACATTGTGCTGCATACGGCGTTTTTGTTTCATAAACCGGAAGAAGTTTTTGACTTGCCGTATGGTATGCCACCGAAAGATTATTTTAATACGGTGAAAATAATCTTTGCCGATCAGCAGTGGCACGTGCTTTTTTATGAAAACAATTGGGTAGTATTTGCAAAGTTATCGCCAGAAGATGCCGATGCGCGTAGCCAGGCCATTCAAGCCTTAAGCGCGGCGGAAACCCATTATAACGATTTGCTAATCAGCCAACTTTCTCATCAGCCGCGGTGATGCCGAGCATCTTGAGCTTGCGGTGAAGTGCCGAGCGTTCCATGCCGACGAAGGATGACGTCTTCGAAATATTGCCACCGAAGCGTTCGATTTGAGCAGCGAGATATTGTTTTTCGAACAACTCCCGCGCTTCGCGCAGCGCCATCGACATAATGTCGGCATTGGTTTCTGGGCGCGCCAGCACCGGATTCGAGCTTAAAATTTCTGGCGGTAATTCATCGGCGCTGATCGGCTCGCGGCTTCCCGACGTCATGATAAGCAACCACTCCATCATGTTGCGCAATTGGCGGACGTTACCCGGCCAATGATACGATTGCAGCATGATGATCGCGTCTTCCGACAATTCACGCACCTGCATGCCCGCCATTTCGGAAGCGCGGCGCAGGAAGTAGCGGCAAAGTTCGGGAATATCCTCGCGGCGATCTTTAAGCGACGGCATCCGGATCGGCACAACATTCAGACGATAATATAAATCCTCGCGGAAACGCCCGGAAGCGATTTCGGTTTCCAGGTCGCGGTTGGAGCTGGCGATAACGCGCACGTCCACCTCAACGCGCCGCGTGCCGCGCATGCGCACGAATGCCTGATCCTGTAATGCGCGCAGCATGCGACCCTGCGTTTCCAGCGGCATATCGGCGACTTCGTCGATAAAGAGCGTGCCGTTATGCGCGCGCTCAAACAACCCAAGCTTTTCTGCACCGCCCGTCGGATTGCTGTCCTCAACACCGAACAACTCCGCTTCAACACGATCGGCGCTTAAACCCGAGGCGTTCATAACGACAAAATGACCATTCGCGCGTGGTGACTTACCATGAATGAGGCGCGCGAACATTTCCTTGCCCGTGCCAGGATAGCCGGTAATCAACACGCGGCTGGAGGTTGGTGCAATTTTTTCGAGTGAGTAGCGTATCTGCTGGATGGAACCAGAGTTGCCGGTAAGTGTTGTTTCCAACTTGCCACGCGTTTTAAGTTCCATATTTTCGCTGCGCAAGCGCGCATGTTCGATCGCGCGGGCTACTAATAATAACAGACGATCTTCCTTGAATGGCTTCTCGATAAAATCATAGGCGCCGGTTTTAATCGCGGCGACTGCGGTTTCGATATTGCCGTGACCGCTGATCATGATGACCGGCATATGCGGATATTTTTTCTTGACCATCTCTAAGATGCCAAGCCCGTCGAGCTCGCTGCCCTGCAACCATATATCGAGTATCAATACCGATGGGACACGCTCGGCAATGGTTTTGAAGGCCGTATCGCTGTTATGCGCGGTGCGCGTATCGTATTTGGCATCCTTCAAAATATCGGAAATCAGGTCGCGAATATCGGCTTCATCATCGACAATAAGGATATCAGCTGTCATAGGCCCCGGTGTAGTTAAAGAAGTTTAACTTGCGGCATTTATATCACACTGTTGCAAAAAAGAAAGCAGAACCCGTGCGCCGCCTCCAGGAATATTTTCCAGGTTTATCCGCCCCTTATGGTCATCAACAATTTTCTTCACAATAGAGAGGCCAAGCCCCGTGCCTTTGGTACGCGTCGTCACGTACGGCTCCAGCATCTGCTGAATTTGCCCCGGCGGGAAGCCGGTGCCGTTATCCTCAATCGCAATCTCGATCATGTTATCGACGCAAGCCAGGTTGATCTTAATACAGCCCTTTGCACTATCCGCTTGCGTGCTTTGGCGCGCTTCGATGGATTCAGCAGCGTTCTTGAGCAAATTGGTGAAGACCTGTGTCATCTGCCGTTCATCAGCGTGCATGAATAATTCCTGATCCGGCGCATCCAAAATATAGTCCACCGAAACATTAGCCATCTGTGCTGAAAACACGGCTTTTCTCACGATACCGGAAATATCCTCATTACCGAATTTAGGTGTAGGCATGCGCGCGAAGGCGACGAATTCCTCGACCATCCTGCCGATGTCGCCTACATGGCGGCTGATAGTGTCGGTATATTTGATAAAGTTTTCCTGATCGTCGGTAATGTATTTGAGGTACTTGCGTTTCAAGCGTTCGGCAGCAAGCTGAATCGGCGTCAGCGGATTCTTTATTTCATGCGCGACGCGACGCGCCACGTCTGCCCAGGCAGCATTGCGCTGCGCAGCGACAAGCGGCGTGATATCGTCAAACGTCACGATGAACCCTTCGATTTCCGCATCGAGCTGCTCTACAGTAACACGCATATGCAAGGTGATGCTCTTGCCGTGCCGTGTAAGCGTGATCGTATTCTGCGCTACTTCTCCTGGCAGATGCTCCGCCTGCAAAAGTGTTTCTTCCATGCCAGGAAGCACGGAGGTAATAGTTTCCCCCGGCACGATCTTTTGCTCGACGTTAGCCAAAATCGCCGTTGCCGAGCGGCTGAACAGCGTAATATTTTTATCGCGGTCGAGCGCAATAACGCCTGCCGAAACACCGGCCAGTACAGCTTCACTGAACCGGCGGCGCTCGTCGAGACGACGGTTGGCGTCGATCAGTTCGCCGCGCTGTGCCTCAAGTTGCTCAGTCATTCGGTTAAAGGCGCGGCTAAGCGTTGCAATCTCATCTTTCTGCGCCGTATCCGCCACACGCGCGCTAAAATCTCCGCCGCGCACGCGCTCTGCCGCCATGACAAGGCTCGATATCGGCTTCGTCAAACGCGAGGCAAACGCCATACCGTACCAGATGGACGAAACCAAAAGCAGTAACGTCAGCGTCACAAACACCAGCGAAAACGTCAGCTGCAATTTATCGAGGTGCCCCTTCAGGGTATTATATTCATTCACCGCACCCTGTGTATGTTGCATATGCGCAAGTACTTTATTGTCGATCAAGCGCCCCACCAAAAGATACCCATCCTGCAACGCGTCGATCTTCACCAGCGCACGCACCTTGTCGTCGTTAGTGGGCAGGATGACCACTTCGCCCTTAGCGGCCCGCTCCATTTCATTTTGTGGAATATGTTCAAACGCCAGCGCGAAGCTCAAGCGTCCTTGCGCGATGATATGGTTACCTTGCAATACCACCGCTTCCGTAAGCAGGCGTAGTGAAGACTGCGTCTCAACGATGCGGTTAAATTCTACCGGATCGCTGATGGTAAGCCCCGCCACCTGACTTAAATCTGACGCCATGGCAATAGCGTCGCCACGAATATTTTCCTTATGTTCGGCAAGGTATGCTTCAGCCACCACCAGCGATTCATTCACCGCCGTCTGCACCCGCTCGTTGAACCATGTCTGGATACCAAGATTGAAAAATAGTGCTGAAAAAACCGATACGATAAGCGTCGGCGCAATGGTTACGATAGTAAAAAGAATCAAAATACGCTTCTGCAATTGCGACCCGGCGGAGCCCACACGCAGATTACTCCATAAATTATATACACGCAGCGCAATGACGCCGACAAGCAACGTCAGAAGCCCGACATCAATGATAAGATAATTGAGAACGCGCTTGGGCTTTAGGCCGAGCGGCGCATTATCGCCGGTGATGACGCTGTAGG
>Ga0206841_1089_pt1 | contig 20001 bp, 15 predicted proteins | sample Alteio_BWOrgCont_25_FD_152851 | JGI IMG/M metagenome (GOLD analysis project Ga0206841, IMG submission 152851) | Enriched cells from forest soil in Barre Woods Harvard Forest LTER site, Petersham, Massachusetts, United States -... | ecosystem: Environmental > Terrestrial > Soil > Temperate forest >... | reverse complement strand
TGTCGTAAAGAGTTACCGGAAATCCGGTGGCGAAACGGGTTGTGCCAGAAAGGCTCCAATCGTTGGTGAGGTTGTTGCTCCTGTGAAGAAGCGTCGCGAACGGAAGCTGCCAGGTATAGCTGGCCTCAAAGCTGTGCTTCTGGTCCCAGGCTGAAATCGCCTGGCTCTGGCGTGGGTCGATGGGATTGAGCTGCTCGCCAAGATTCGATCCCTGGTCAATCGACTTCGCATAGGCGTAGCTGAGCAGGAACTGGGAGCCGTTGTGACTATAGCGAACGGTTGTCTCCAGAGCATTGTAGTTGGAATTGGCGATGGAGCTATCAGACGTGTTTTCGCCGTAATCGGGTCCTTGGCCCACGCGAGTGCCCTGAATAGTCTGGCCAGCAGTGTTTGTATAAGTTGAATCCTCCCCAAACGGACCGCATCCAGGAAGGCTCAGACAAAGTGCGGAGTTACCCGGATTCACTGAGACGACCGTGAGAATACGGTGCCCCTGATTGCCAACATAGCTCACGGTCAGCACAGTATTGGCAGTGATTTGGCGCTGGATAGATAACATGTAGCTGTCGATGTAGGGCGTACGGTTGCGATGATCGAAGAAGGGATCCGCCGCGAGCGGAACGAAGTTCGCCCAGTTGACTGAGTTGTCGGGATGCGACCGCGAGACATTGTGAGGCGGGAAGGCAAATGGGAAGCGCTGACCATTGTTGACTCCTGTGGCCGCAGTAATGAACGGAGTGGCAAGCAGAGGAGGCGCAGGGCTCAGATAGTTATAGCCAAAGGGTGGAACAGCGTACATGATCCCTGCCGCCAGCCCGGGAAATTGAGTATAGAAGAGTCCATAGCTGGCTCGAATACTGCTTTGTCCTCCTGATCCAAGAATCTTTTTCCAGAATCCTCCCTCGGGCCGCGGAGTATAGGCAAAACCAATCCTTGGCGCAAAGTTTAGATGGCCAGTGGGAGCGATGGTCCTCGGAACTCCGGGATCGCCCGCTACTAGCAACCCCGACGGCGCACCGGGGAACAGCGTCGATTGTTCTCCCGCGATGTAGGTCTGGAGCTGGTTGTACTTTTCCCAGAAAGGCGTGATCATGTCCCAGCGCAGACCGGCATTGATCGTAAGATCGTTGCGCGCTCGCCAGCTGTCCTGCGCGTAGAGGCCGAGATAACGATTCCGCAGGTAGAATGGCTGGCCTGAAGACTGCGTGAAGTTGCTTGGGACACCGATGAGGAAGTCCGCATATGGCGAGCCGGTTTCGGTTCCATTGATGTTGAAGGTCCCATTGAAAGTGGCGTTTGGGTGCTCATTGACCTCATCGGCGTGGAACTGGCCGCCGACCTTTAAAGTGTGCGCTCCAATGACCTTCGACAGGCCATTGCTTAGGTACCAGGTGTTGTTCACCTGGGTTATGTTGGTGATCGGCACACCCATAACAAAGGTGGGGAATGTCATGTTTTCGACGCCCTCGAACTGAGGTGCCTGCACTACGATCCCCGGCGTGCCTTGCCCGGTGACAAAACCCTGCGATGCAAGGCTGACGCCCAGGCCGCCTTTCGGCTGACCAATGACATTCGCGTTGCGCAGATAACCAAAATGGAACTCATTGACAGTGTTCGCGCCGAAGACCTTCGTGTCTCCAAAGGAAAAAAACTGTGCCCGCCCAATGGTGAGCGCATCGAAGCCGGGAATACTGGCCCCGGCAACCGAGCCCGGGTATGGATTGTCGAGGCTATAGTCATCGACAAAGTAGTAGCCGGATAACTGGCCGAATCGAGTATTGCCGTCAATGCGCACCGATCCTTTATCGTCGCGGACGGTTTGTGAAAATGCTGATGTCGAAAACTGGCCCGCACCGATATTGGGCGCTGGGATGTATTGAAGGAGATTCTTACCGGGCGCCGACCATGCACTCTGTGGGATCACTCCATTGGGAAAGACCGCAGAGTAAGGTTCTCCGGCTGTGACGGGATAGCCAAGCTCCTGGGTCAGCAAAGATGCAAGGTATGGTCCGCTAACGCTTCCCGTCAGCATACTTTGCTGCGTGGACGGATCAAGAAAATTTCCGCTACGTTGGGCAATCGTAGGAACAGAGATGTTTCCGGTTGAGATGCCCTGTGTGGTTCTCGTTCCCTGATAGTCAGTGAAGAAAAACATTTTGTTCTTCAGCGCAGGACCGCCGAATGCTCCACCGAACTGGTTCTGCCGGAAGACCGGACGGGTAGGATCAAAGTAGCCTCGCGCGTCTAGGGCAGTGTTACGCAGGAATTCAAAAGCTTCACCATGAAACTTGCTGGCTCCCGACTTGCTAACGACCGTGATCATGCCGCCGTTATAATTGCCGTACTCTGGATCGAAGTTGTTGGTTAACACACGGAATTCTTCGATCGAGTCGAGATTGGGAATGATCGATGTTCCCCCGTTCATGTGCTCCTGCACATCGATTCCATTGACAAGGAAGCCATTCGAAGACTCGCGCTGCCCATTGATCGAAAGATTGCCAGGATTGAGATCACCGGAGGGATCGAGGCCACCCGTAACGCCGGCCATGATGACCGAGCTTGGCAGAAGTGTAGAAATAGGAGCCACTCCCGGCTGGATTGCGAGGAGGTCCGTATAACTTCTTCCATTCAGAGGGAGCGCAGTCATTTGAGTGGCTGAAACAACTTCTCCGAGATGCGTCGCAGTTGTTTCGACCTGTGCACTTGTGCTGGTCGTCACCGTAACGGTATCGGACTGCCCGCCGACAACGAGCACGACATCGAGTTTGATGGCCGCATCTGTGTCAACCGAGATTTCTTCTTTCCTCTGTGCGGTAAATCCAGATGCTGTGATCGTGAGGTCGTAACGTCCGACCGGGAGATTGGGAAAGGAATACAGTCCCTGCTTATCGGCTGCAGTCTGCCAAACTGTCTGCTGCGCTGTGTTCACCAGTTTGAGCGTTGCACCGACGATCACCGCGCCGCTGGGATCAGCTACTGTTCCGAAGATGCTGCCACCGCTTGCCGCATAGATGGGAAGAGTCGTAAGCAGGGAAAAAGCAACAACTAGAAATCTAGAACGGCTGTTGCGGACAGCGAATAGTAGGGAAACCAGCCTCGAAAAGAGCACATGCACCTCATCGGGCGGAAAAAAGGTGCGAAGCTCAAAAAATTCATGAGCGACTGTCCCCGTTTCCACGCGGAGAAGAATCACAAATTCACTCTGGGTAGGTCTCCTGACTTACAGGCGAAGCCGTTTGTGTGCGGCTTCAGATCCTCCACCTTCCCCGGTGTCTCCGAGTGGCTTATTGGAAGATCCATTGTCCTGATTACAGTGGCGGGACCGTGCCGGACTCTCACCGGCTTCCCTGTTATGCCCTCGCGGGCACCCAGAAGAATGTCAGATTCACCATATCACGATTTCGATGAGGAAAAATTGAGCCAGTTAAAAGCCTTTTTCTCAACAAATAGAAAAAGTTGGCGAGAAAGAGATGTTGATCCTTCTCGCCAACGCGTCTTATTAGGTTGCTGGAAGTTGCTTGATGCTTACCGCCCGCCTCCGTAACCAAAGGTAATTGTGAGCATGACGCTACGCCCTGGTGTCTGCGTCAACTGATCTCCTCCTGATATGGCCGTTGTTGCGATGTAGGACGACTGCGTGCCGTCAGGCAGTATTGCCGGAACTGGATTGCCTGCCGGAACGACACCAACAATGTCATGGGTGTTCAGCAGATTGTTGAAGCTCAGCCCGATCTTGGTGTGATCGAAACGTGAGCTATTTCTGACGGTGTAGTTGAGAAACAGGTTTACCAGGCTGAAGGAATCTGTATAGATTTGGTTGTGATAAGAGCCGTTATCGTTCCATTGAGGGCCAATACGCTTATCAAATATGCCCAGATCGAGATTCTTATTTTGATAGGTAAGACCATATCCTTGGGTATTTGACGGAGTGTTGGTTACCCAAAGTCCTGAAGGCACGCCCGTGCCGGTATAGGTTGCTCTACCAACGGTTCCATTCGCATAAAAGCTAAGGCCCTGCGTAATATTGATGTTGGTTTCCAACTCTATACCCTTGGTGATGGAGTCGGGACCGAGAAAATAGATCGTGTCGCTGCCATCGGTGGGAGTGAAAGAACTGTATGCGTTCTGAAACTTGATGTAGTAAGCGTCGCCATCTATCATGACCCTCTTTAGCTTCAAGACAGAACCGGTCTGATAGGTGGATACCCCCGTCGGCTTCGGTAGATTCCCAACACGCCCATCGGTCACATCGAAAACGCTGGTCGGAGGAATGATGCTTCCCTTGGAGAATTGGCCGTAGACCGACCAGTTATTTTTAATGCGATAGTTGGCATCGACAGATGGGAGCCATGAGCTGTAACCAGCTTCGTTTGTAATAGAAGGTGCTCCGCCGAGATTGCCAACTACTTTGCCGTCATCTGCAAACTGCGTGAAGCTCTGATTGTAATGCGCTAACTTTAGACCACCGGTAACAATAAGTTTCCGGGTTGCATGATACTCATACTCAGCAAATGGCTGATAGATGTTGGTGTAATACCGTTCATGAAAGTTTGGCAGCACCTGATCCATGCCGGTAAGGGGATCGGACGGAAACTGGAAGCGGTTGGTTGTTGACCAGTTGTACCACAGACCAGTACGGAAGACGCCATATTGAGATGTCTGGCTAAGTGTGCTGGTCTCACCATATTGCCGATAGCTGTTAAGCTTGTCGATACCGCATGGGAGCCTGCCTTTTACCGGCGTTGCGCAGAATCCATCTGGAGTCTCGCTGGTTGGCGTATCTGTAATAGATGTGACCGAGCCAATGTTGGTGTAGTTCTGGTGGTTATAGTAGCTGTAGGTATAAGGCTTAACATCCAGGCTCCAGCCATGGCCAAGCTGCGACCGGAGACCGACATACTCAAAGTCCGTCGGGACGTGGTTCAGGTTGTAGTGATAGTTAGAAGGATCGTTCGGAATATTATTCAGTAGATAGTTGTATCCGAATTGGTTTACCTGATCGCGTGTCGGTAGGTTGGCATCGGGAGTATTGGCATCGAGCATGACGACACCGCTGAACCCAGTCAGAACAGTCTTATCGGAGAACTGATACTGAACCTTGATATCTCCAGCGTTGCGCGTTTGATAGTTAAAGGTCTGGAAGCCATCTGAAGTAAGCCTGTGCACATCGAGTGACAAACTGGTTTTATGATTCGCGCCGATGCTGCCCGAATCATATTCGCCATCCACCAGAAGAGTATTGAAAGAGCCATAGGAAACAGTGCCGCGCACGCCCTGCTGCAATGGCACATCTTTGGATAAAAGATTGACCGATCCCCCAAATGGTGTGGGACCAATCGTAGAGGCTGAACCGGGGCTGCGATCGAAGTCCACGCCACCGATCCACTGTCCGGGAAAGAAGGCCCAGGAGTGGTGGCTCGGGGTATTGGTGTCCTGAAAGGGAATGCCATCCCACGTGATGTCATACTCGCCATCCTGGAATCCACGGAAAGAAGTTGTCGCCTGGCCTAGACCGACTCCGTTGGTGTTGATGGTGAAGGTACCGGGAACAATCTGGATGATTTCGGCATAATCCGTGACTGGAGACGTAAACTGCTGAATGAATTGCGAAGAAATCTCCGAGCGAGCGGAACGTGCATTCAGCAACGCTTGTACCGGCGAGAGTTGCGATGCGATCGAGTCAGAATCACTTGCGTCCACGACAATCTGCTGTGCCACATTTCCGACGTTTAGCGTCATTGAAATGTCCTGCGACTGCGCTGCCGTAAGTTGCAGACCTGTGCGACTGGTCAAGGCAAAACCTGGCGCGGAAACTTCGACGCTATATTTGCCAGCAGGCAGGCCGGCAACGGAAAAATGTCCTTGCGCGTTAGCAGTTACCTGACGAATGGCGGCGGTCGATTCATTTCTTACGGATACGGCCGCGTTCTGGACAGCATTTCCCTGCGAGTCCAGGATCGTTCCCGTCAGAGTTGTATCTGTTCCCTGTTGCGCTCGCATCAAAACTGGACCGGCCATAGAAAGAATTACAAGTGTGCTGACAGCGAGTAAACGACGCCAGCGTTTCAAGAGATCTTGTCTCAATCATTCCTCCAAAAAATAACGTTCAGTCTGGGCAGTTCCGCAAACGTAACTGTCGAATGTGAAATTGGTGTTACACCCTATATCTGGCACGACGAGGACAATGGCCAGCGGCAATCAGGAGCGGATTTCACTCACAGCTCTTGATGGCAGCAGGGTATGAAAGACCTTGATTCCATTGCATATTTTCTTCGAACGCGGGATTGACACCCATAGTTCAACGACAGGTATGCTCGGCTAACTGGAGTCAGGATGACGTTCCGCCGTTCAGTTTTCCTTAAGGCTAATTTCAGCTTTTTTTAAGCTGAAACGGAACGAAGAAGGTAAGACACGGCATTTGAGTTGGTGGCGTTACACCATCTGCTCGCGCAAAGCAGCAGAATAGGAATCCATGGCCACGGGAAACTTGACCTGAAAGACAGAGCCGTTCAGGGGAATGCTCTCAACGGTGAGTTCTGCCTGATGCGCATCAGCAATCCATCGGGCAATCGCCAGACCTAATCCATTACCGGCCTGTGTCTTTCTCTCCCGGAGATCCGCCTGATAATACCGCTCGAAGACACGCTGTCGGACATCCTCTGACATTCCGATGCCGGTGTCGCAGACTGTCACGACAACCTCATTTTCCGTTCGCGAAACTGCCGCCCTAATCTCTCCGTGTTCGGGGGTATATTTGATCGCGTTATCTAGAAGGATTCCTAACAGCCGTTGCAGCAGGAGCTCATCTCCCTCGATGTATACGGCTTCTTCCGGAAGATGCCAGTCCAGTATGATTCCGCTGGACTCCGCTAGGTCTTCAACCCTCCTGCAACCGTTGATCACTAGTTCACAGATATTGATACGCTGAAAAGCAACCTCGTGGCTAAAGGTATCGCTCCGTGCCAATGCGAGCAGCGCGTCCAGCAACGTAGAAGCCGTGCGGCATTCCGTCACGACCCTGTTCAAGTCCTCGCGATACTCCTCTTCGGAATGGCGCCGGTGGAGCGAAAGCTGGGCAGTGGCCAGAATCACAGTGATCGAGGTTCTCAGATCATGCGATACATCTGCGGAAAACTTGCTGAGGCGGGAGACCGCCGTCTCAAGCCTGCCTAATAACTGGTTCCATGCCACCGCAAGATGCTGAATCTCGTCTTTTGCAGAAGGCACCGGCAATCGTGCTGACAAGTTGCCGATGCCGATGTTCACCGCCGCCTTCGTCATGCGATCCACCGACTTCAACGCATGGCGACTCAATAGATAACCGCTGATGGCAGCCAGGCTCAGCAGCCCCGGCATCAGCAGCAAAAGCGCACTACGGTAAATGCGCAGCATGTAAAACTCTTCATCCAGCAGGCCCCCGAGGTAGAGGCGTACCGGCTGCCCATTCAGCAGGATCGAGTGACACATCACCATCGCCGGTAGATGTTCCAGTTGCTGGAAGAAGAAAACTGTCTGACTACAGTCTTTCGAGTCAGGCAATATCCTGTCTGCACTGTTTACTGTGAGTGGAAATAATAAACTTCCATTTGGATTGCGAATCTCAAACAGATTCCCTTCGTGGGTGACGATGGCATAGTTGTGAAGCTGCTCGGACAGCGGCAATGGCGTGTGTTCTGCCTTATTGTCTTCGAGAAATTGAATCAATCGCTGTTCGCGACCCCGCAGGTGCGACTTCTTGCCCTGGAACAGGGCAAAGCGCAGAGCTCCATAAGACAGCACTCCAAATAGCAGCAGTCCCGCGAAAGTAACCAGCAAATACCACAGGGTGAGTTTGGCCCGGACAGAAAGATCGCGCATTCACTCGTTCCCTAATCTGCCACAAACATATAGCCGGTTCCATGCACGGTCCGGATCAGTGTGTGATTGTCGTCTGGCTTATCTTCGAGCTTGGCTCGCAAGCCATGAATATAGACGTCGAGTGTATTTTCCTTTACTTCTGCGAGATGGCCCCAGCCGGCCTCGATCAATTGTTCCCGCGATGTGACGAGCCCGCTGCGGCGCATCAGCACTTCTAACAACTCAAACTGCTTGCGCGTGAGATAAATTTGTCTTCCGTTGCGTATCGCTACTCTGCGGCTCCGGTCCAGCAGAATGCTTCCTGCCTGGATCACTTGCGGCTCTATTGGGCGCTGCATACGGCGCGCGATTGCTCCGACACGCGCCAATAGGATCTCCAGAAGAAATGGCTTTACCAGGTAATCGTCGGCACCGAGATCGAATGCCTGCAAAATCTTTGGAACGGCATCTACTGCCGTTAACACCAGCACAGGAGTTTTACAGCGCTTCGCGCGCACCTGCTCTAAAACCTCAAAACCGTCCATGCCTGGAAGATAGATATCGAGCAAGGCGGCGTCGTATCTTCCCGCGAGCATCATGTCCGCGCCTTCCTTCCCATTGTAGGAAAGAGAAACCTGATGCCCATTCTCTCTCAGACCCCGTTCGACAAGACCTGCGATCCTTTTATCATCTTCAATTACCAGAACATTCATAAATGGCCTGCTGTAAGGCTATGTGCCTTTGCACGCCGGGAAAATTAAAATTAGGTTACAGAGAGATTTCAGAACAATTACATAACCAACACACCATCCACTGCCGATTATTCCTGCTTCCGACACTGCGGGAACGGTTGTAGTGAGTCGGGATCGCGGTTTGTCGCTTTAAGCCCGGCGATCCTGTCACTTCGACTTGAGCAAGTCACCATTCCTGGCTTCTAACTCCAGCAGGTGTGCTTTCGTATCGAGACCGCCTGCGAACCCTGTTAATTTGCCAGATGATCCGATCACACGATGGCATGGAACAACGATCGAAATCGGATTCCTGCCATTGGCGGCACCAACGGCTCGTGTAGCCTTTGGATTTCCCAGCTGTTTCGCAAGTTGCCCATAGCTCCGCGTCTCACCGAATGGTATGGCCAGAAGAGCCTCCCAAACATCGTTCTGAAATCGAGTGCCTCTCATGTCGAGCGCGAGCGAGAACGATTTGCGCTTTCCAGCGAAATACTCCTCCAGTTGGCGTTCTGTTTCGCGAAGAATGGGATGTTTTCCGTCCTCGACGAGATCACCTAACCGCACTCGGCGCGGATTGTCATTCTCCCAGAGAATAGCGACAAGACCTTTGTCGCTCGCCACAAGCTTTAATTTTCCGACTGGAGAGTCCATGATTTTATAGACCAGCTTCATTGTTTTCCTTTCTGGGATTGACGAAGTCGTTCCATCGATAGCTGCTCAGAGTTTGTGGATGCCTGGCTTAGTCTCAAACGATGTTGACCGCTTTGAGGGTGAAGCCGGATCTGCCGCCCAGAGATGTTGGGCTGCGTAGGCGCGCCAGGGGCGCCACGATTGTGCACGGACCAACAGATGAGCCGAGGTTGGTTTCTCTCCAACTATGGTCCCCACGCCGCGAAGCAGGCCAATGTCGGACGCGGGGAATGCATCCGTTTCTCGGATGGCACGTAAGGCAATATAGTGGGCCGTCCAGTCACCAACGCCGCGGATCGTGCGCAGCCGTTCGACGGTTTCTTCGATATTTCCAAGCGGGCGGAACAAATTTGGGTCTGCTACGGTGGCTTCAGCCATTGCCTTCAGTGATGATTGACGTGCTGCGGGCATTGCCAGACCGAGAGACTTTGCGGAAGCCAACCGTTGAGGGGCAGGAAATACGTAAATTAGTCCTGGGTAGATTCTTTGTTCCATCGGCAATTTTTTGCCATACAATGCAACGAGTTGCCCCGCGAGTCGACGTGCTGCGCCAACGCTGATCTGCTGGCCAAGAACAGCGCGCACCGCGATTTCAAATCCATCCCATCCGCCAGGGGCACGTAGGCCAGGTTGCTGAGCCACCAATGGTGCGAGGAATGGATCACTTGATAAGTGTGCGTCGATCGTCTCAATATCGGCTCCTACATCGAAAAGACGTCGAACCCGCGCGACAATCGCGGGCAACGATTTCACATTCGGGAAGCGGATTGTGACGGCCAGGCTTTGCCGTTCAGGTTGGTGAGCCACCTCTACGCTTCCAGTCAGTCCATCGATATCGACAGTACGTAAATAGCGTCCGTCCTCCACGACTTCGACACCTGGAATTGCACGCGCCTGGAGAAAGGAGAGAATCGAATCCCAGTCATAAGGCGACCGATATCGAATCCGCAAAGTTACCCCAGCATTGTTTCCTGCACGACTGGTCGACGTTTTCCGTCGCAATGCACTCGGAGGACGATGGTAGAGTTCGTGGAATGTCTCATTGAACCGTCGCAGGCTGCCAAACCCTGCCGCCAACGCGACTTCGGTCATCGGCAACTGCGTTTCGTGAATGAGTTGCTTGGCAAAAAGCAGTCGCCGCGTTTGGGCTACTGAGACCGGCGAAGCACCGAGATGTTGAAGGAAGAGGCGTCTGAGTTGCCGTTCGCCCACTCCGAGACGCGTCGCTAACTTTTCGACGCTTGCCTTCGCACCGTCGAGAGCACCTTCGGCGATGAGAGCCAATGCTCGAGAAACTGTATTCGATGTGCCGCGCCAGGACGCCAGATCCGGAGCACTCTCGGGGCGGCAGCGAAGGCACGGGCGAAAGCCAGCATCCTGAGCAGCCGCAGCTGAACTATAGAAACGGCAATTCTCAATTTTCGGTGTCCGCGCCGGACAGATCGGGCGACAATAGATGGCTGTGGATTTGACACCTACGTAGATCAAACCGTCGAAACGGGCATCTCTGCTCTGTAATGCCCGATAATAAACGCTGTGATCAGGTAGTTCCATATCAAGATTGTCCCATCCGTCGATCCGTAAAACTCGCGCTTTTCGGACATCATCATTTTTCTTGTCGGATCGATAGAAAACTAGCGAATTCGATATAGAGGGCAATGAATGCCTGCGCGCAGTCATTGGGCGTCGTGGAAGATGATGCCCACCGTGTGGCGTTGTCCGGAACGCAGACGGCTGACCCCATGCCTTAAGTTGACGCGATAGGTACCGCGCGTTCCTTGCACTGGGCGATGATGTACCGCAAAGACTACAGCATCTCCTTGTCGCAACGGCACAACTTCAGGCCGAGACTGCATACGCGGGCGTTGTTCGGTGAGCACGAATTCTCCACCCGTGAAATCTCTGTCGGGCTCCGACAACAGGATGGCCACTTGTATGGGGAAAACGTGTTCACCATACAGGTCCTGGTGAAGGCAGTTGTAATCGCCTTCGCTGTACTGGAGGAGCAGAGGCGTAGGCCGAAGCTGTCCTGCGTCATGGCATCGCTGAACGAAGTCAGTGTGTCTTTCGGGATAGCGCACGTCGATGTTCATCGCCGCATTCCAGCTGTTCGCCACAGGCGCGAGACGAGGATACAGCGCAGTACGAAGCTCTTGAATTATCTCTGGCAGCGGATAGCTGAAATACTTGTACTCGCCGCGTCCGAAGCCATGTCGTCCCATAACAACGCTGCTGCGAAAGAGGCTGTCGTTGAGATATAGGCCGGCAATCGCCTGGCATTCCTCGAGAGATAGAATGCGCGGAAGTATCGCGTTTCCTTGCGCGTCCAATTCCTTCGAGATGCGCTGCCAGTCGATGGTGTTGACGCGTGCGACCACCCGCTCTGCAGGAATCGTGATTGCGTCTCTGTTTCTCGTCGATGTGTTCATTGATCTACTTACCAATCCTTATGAAGACAAGCTAACGAAAAACCCAGTCAGAAACACTCCATTTCTTGCTTTTAAATTTCATGAATCGGAGTTTTATGCCAATCGCTGCCCATCGCTCGCGAAGCACGTCGTTTGCTCAGGGGACGAGCTGCGTGCCCTCGCTGCCAAAGGAGTTTTGCCGGAAGCCAATGTAGGCAAGGTAAATGAGAAGAGAGAGCCAGCACCGGGCTGACTCTGCACGGAGATTAAAGTGTTATGCTGTTCAGCAATCCACCGGGCCAGCGAAAGGCCTAATCCAGCGCCTCTCCCTGTTCTGCGCTTAACATTGGGAACGCGATAGAAGCGATTGAAGATATGGGGCAAATGTTCGGCCGCGATGCCGATTCCTGTGTCGTGCACCGAAACCGTGGCCTGCCGAGTATCGCTACACACGCTCAAATGTACTGCACCCCCTGCCGGAGTGTATTGGCACCCATTGTCGACCAGGATGCGCAGAAGCCGGTGCAAAGCCGGCCGATTTCCAAGTGCCGTATTCGATGTGCAATCCGCATTGACTGCGAGGGTCAATGAGAACTGTTCAGCGCATACGGTCCACTCGCTATGAACCTCGTGCAGCAACTCCACGAGATCGAAAGGTTGCAACTCCATCTTTTCCGCTCCGGTATCGGCGCGCGCGAAGGCGAGCAGGTTCTCAGTCAATACTGTCATCTGCTCTGATTCGTGTTGTATCTGCTGTAGAGCGTCGCGGTAATACTCCGTCGAGCGGGGGCCCACACGCTCTCAATGTCGTCTAAACGCTCGTCGAGTTCGTGCAGGGTGAGTAATTCAAGGCTTCTGCGCAGAAGAAACCAGGATGAGACGCTGAGGATCAACGATCGAACCGCAAAAAAACAGAAGTACCAGAGCGTAAGGTGGGTACGAATCGAAAACGTTCTCATCTGGATGAGGTGTCTCCGGGTAGATGGAGAGAATACCCCACACCCTTGACCGTATGTATCAGCTTGGTTTCAAACGGAGCGTCAACCTTGTTGCGCAGTAGGTTGATAAATGTATCGAGAGTGCTTCCGCCGAACTGGCGGGCCCGGCCCCACACAGTTTCAATCAATGTACCTCGCGGGACCGGTCTGCCTTCAGAAGCCATCAGACAATCGAGCAGTAAAAGCTCCGTGCGCGTCAGATCGAGTGCTCTTCCGTCGCGGTAAGCATAGCTATTAACATCCCTTTAAGAAATCTCTCTATTTTCCACTTAACTTGCCTATCACCATTACGCGGGCTACTGGCCCGTCCATATTGGCAAATGTGTCTTGGTGATCACGAAGCAATGCCCCGTAGAAATTGGAGAATGATCGTGAGAGACCGTAATCCGTTCAACAGGCTCTGCAGCCTCGGCTTGCCACGGGCCCGCGGGCGACAACTATCTATACGCTCAGTTGCAAGTCGATGCTCAGGCAAACTACCTTCTGCCTAAGGGATTCACTGTCTATGCCTCTGGCCTTAACCTCAACAATGAGGTCTTCGGCTTCTATAACGGCGGCCCGCAATATGTGGTACAGCGCGAATACTATCATCCAACTTATTCCTTCGGTGTTCGCTGGCCGCCAAGGAGCGAGAAGTAAAACAAAGCAGGCTGCTCAGTGAGAAAATCCGCATCTTTTCAACCGGATATGTCGCAAGGTTCACAACAGGCTTCAAAATGAGGGCACAATGCTCCGGAAACATAAAATAAGACAATTGTTGGGTTACTGTGTGCTCTTGATTGCATACAGCGCAATCTTCATCTATGCGCAGGCAACGGATACAGCTGGAGAAGCTATCGCCGGAACCTTACTTAGCGAAGCCGGACCCACCTTCAAGGTGCCTGAGGGCCAGATTCCGAAACACTGGACGATCATTGCCTACGGCGATATGCGATTTACTGATCCATCGAACCACGAGGTCACAAACCCGGAGGCTCGCCGCGCGCTGGTGACAAAGATCGCCGCTGAACATCCAGACGCACTGCTGCTTTCCGGGGACCTGCCCTACAATGGTGCGACCGCAAATGATTATGTCGTTTATCACAGCGAGACTGCGGCGTGGTCGGATGAAAAGCTGCGCGTTTTTCCCGCTCTCGGCAATCATGAACTTCACGGAGATGAAATCAAGCAACCGAACAACTGGTGGAATACATTTCCGGAGCTAAAGGGCCGTCGCTGGTACTCTTTCGAGTTTGGAAACGCCTATTTCATCTGCATCGATTCAGATCTTCCTCTCACCGAGGGAAGCCGTCAGCAAAAATGGCTGGCCGACCAGCTTGATCATCTTCCAAAGAAGACACAGCTCGTCTTCCTCAATATGCATCATCCACCAGTGGCAGACTCTATACTGAATAACTCTTCGCATGATGTTCGTCCCAATGAAAAAGCGCTGGCATTGTTTCTCAAGCAAAAAGCTCCGGTGCTTCACGCTCACATTATTGTTGTCGCCGGACACATTCACAATTACCAGCGTTTCTATCAGGATGGCGTAGCATATTTCGTCTTCGGTGGAGGCGGCGCGAAGCCATATCCCGTTGCGCGTACTCCCGCGGATCTATATCAGGATCCTTCGTTTCCCAACTATCACTTCATCAGGCTCCAGTATGACGGAACGAAGCTCGTCGGTACTATGGTGCGGCTAGTCGACAGCACAGCCGTGAACCAGGCGTGGGAATCAAAGGACCACTTTACTGTGGAGAGCGCGGAAGGGAGATAATGATCGTTCGATAACTAAGCAGGCCGGGTCTCAAGGCTAGGAAGATGGGTCTCTTGAAGATTCGACCGGCAAGGACAGATCGTGAATCATATGCATCGCTTCTTCCAGCGATGCATACCGAATCATATAGGCGGGAGTTAAGCATACGAATCTCAAAAATGCCTCGAACCTGCGCCGGTCGAAATATTTTCCAAGCAACATGCCTCCTTCATTGAGGAGATTGAGGGTGTGGAGCGGAGACAATCTCTCTGCATGTGGCACAGATGTTGGGTAGTAATGTGGAAATAAGATGTGCGTGAGCCTCCGCGAATGAGCTGAGAAGCCCGTCTCTAGCGGATGGAGCAAGCGTATCTTCATGCCATCGGAACGAATGTGAATGGGTGCACGAGACAGTTGCGGCCAATCATGTTGGAGCACGGTCCAGCTTCCTTCTTTTAATGCCACAGGCAAGCGAAGGGATGCAACGGAGCCTGTATCGAGCTTCAGGAGGGCAGGTTCATCCGTCAAGAGGTCGAAGCCATGGGCCATAAGATAAGCCGCCAGGGTGCTTTTTCCGGACTCACGTGGAGCGCAAAGCATTACCCCACAATCGCGGTCGGCCACCATAGCTGCATGGAAGGCAATATCATATTCTGCTTCGGCGTAGAGTAGGGACCGTGCAGAGTGCAGCAGGCCCAGCCCGATTTGTCCATCGCGTAATGAAGACAAAAGCTCACGACCGTTGGCATAGATGGTCCAGCCATCTTCCTCACGCTGTGCAGACAGATGGCATCGGGCAAGTTGCATGGTTGCCTGACAATTCCGGAAGTAGTCTCGGCAAAGATTCTCAAGCGGCCCAGCGGGATATTCGAGAAGTACTGGAATGTTGTGGATGACAATATTCGAGGTTCTGGGCTTATCAACGATCGGCCAGTCCCAGCGAGCGTCCCCGGCGGGGAAATTACCCCGAGATAACGCGTGAATGGCTTTCAGTCCGTCGTCGGATGCCGATGATGGTCTATCCGCACGGATGAATCTCAGGTCCTCCATTTGCGCCCCTGCGTCGAACGCTCGATATGCAGCGACTCCGGCAGCATCGAGGCCGGCAAAACGATTCTGGGCTTCTGAATACACGACTCCTTCATCCCCGAGCAGGTAAAGCCACTGCCGTGCGCAGGTGGTTGTGATTCGACGGAAGCTACAAATCATATCCGTTATTTCTTCCATGAGGAAATTTCGCTTCATTCAGAGTATGCACGGCCAATCGCTGCGTTAGAGCTTCGCAGTATTACATTAGTGTTTATTCACACTATGCATCGTCGCGATTCGAAATAATTTGTTGGCGGTTTTATGCATTTCACTATATGGTGGTGCGCAGCGATTTCTTTGCTCCTCTGAAGTGGAGCGACGAGGAAACTCGTAGCTGTATCTCTCGGCCTTGGTTTTTATCGTTTGAATTGTTGGAGCTGTGAGGCTCTGCAGGGACTTTTCTGCGCTGGCATAAGTCAGCTCAACGATTCCTTTAACACCGGAGACTTGAAATGAGTGAGCCGTATGTAGGTGAAATACGAATAGTGGGGTTCAATTTCGCTCCACAAAACTGGGCATTTTGCAACGGACAGACATTATCCATTTCGCAGAACGAAGTGTTGTTCAACCTCATCGGCACGACCTATGGCGGAGATGGAATCAATACCTTCAATCTTCCTAACTTGCAGGGGCGCATCCCATTCCACCAGGGCAGCAATGGTGCATCAGGCACTCTTGTGATCGGGCAGACATCGGGCTCCGAGAACGTGACGATTACAACGAATCAACTTCCTGCGCACACGCACCCTTTGGTCGCGGCGCAAGGCGTGAATAGTGGCACACAGCCCAGCCCCTTGGGTGGACTGTGGGCGGGATCAACGCTGGAACAGTTTTCGACGGAAACACCCGCAGACTCAATGGATCCAAGCGCGATACTAGCTTCTGGTGGCGGCCAGCCACACGACAACATGCCGCCATTCCTGGTTGTGAATTTCATCATTTCTCTTTTTGGCGTTTTCCCGAGCCAGAATTAACCCGGAGGAAGAAAGCACAGGTGCATTATGGGAACACCATATCTTTCGGAAATCAGAATTGTAAGCTTCAACTTTGCCCCCAGAGGGTGGGCGCTCTGCAACGGACAGACTCTTTCCATCAATCAAAATCAGGCCTTATTTGCGCTACTGGGAACAACATATGGAGGCGATGGCATTACCAACTTCAAGCTTCCAAATCTGCAGGCAAGCATGCCACTGCACCAGGGAAATGGGTTTAACCTCGGAAATGCCGGAGGTGAGGCAACGCACATGCTGACTGTGCCGGAAATGCCTTCCCATACCCACACAGCGCAAGGGGTATCGACGACAGCTACTTCGCCAGCTGCTACGAACAACACCTGGGCGACGTCCACGGCAAATCCTTACAACACGCAGCCGCCTCCTAACACAACCCTGAACCCGGCCACGGTCGCCATCGCCGGCGGAGGGCAACCACACGACAATATGCCGCCGTATCTGACGCTAAATTTTGTCATCGCTCTTCAGGGAATTTTTCCATCGCGAAACTGACAGGAGAAAGTTTGCTCTATGGCTGATCAATTTGTAGGAGAAATCCGGATCGTACCGTTCGATTTTGCTCCCCTCGGCTGGGCATTATGTAACGGGCAGCTTCTGGCTATTTCGCAAAATACGGCGCTTTTCTCGCTTCTGGGCACATACTATGGCGGGAATGGCACGTCGAACTTTGCGCTGCCGAACCTGCAGGGCAGCGCTCCCATGAATCAGGGAAATGGCATCGGGCTCACTCCCCGCATTATGGGAGAGGTTGGCGGTGAAACAGCAGTCACGCTGCTGGTATCCCAGATGCCCGCGCATACGCATACGGCAAAGAATGCGGCGGTCAGCAATGAAGGTACGCCGGGTCTTACGGCGACTTTCGGCGGTGGCGGTCGCGGAAAAGCGCCTGCGTATGCACCGGCAGCCCCGCAGAACGCGGCTCAGTTCATGCAGCGGGCGGTAAGTCTAACGGGTGGCAATCAGCCGCATAACAATATGCCGCCCTATCTGACGCTGAATTTTGTGATCGCTCTCCAAGGGATTTTCCCGCCGCGTTCCTAGGCGCATGATCGAGAGAGAGATTGCCCTACGGGATGCAGTTCCTGAAGATGCGGAGTTCCTTGCTCGGCTGTACTGAGATGTGCGCGGTCAGGAAACGGCTGCGTGGGGCTGGCCTCCGGAGCAGCAGGAATTATTCCTGCGCATGCAGTTTGATGCGCAATGCAGGTCGTATCGCGCAGGCTTCCCTGATGCAACCGATCGCATCATCTGTCTGGATACCGCAACCATAGGACGCATACTGATAGCGCAGAACGCTACAATAACGCGCCTGATCGACATTGCGTTGCTCGGAGTGTACAGAAACCGCGGTATCGGCACCATGCTGCTGCGCCAGTTGTTGCAAGAGTGCGAGAGGCAGGGCCGCGCTTTGCGTCTGCAGGTACTGCAAGGCAACCGAGCAATCCGGCTTTATCAACGACTCGGGTTTGTGCAAGCCAGCGCAGACCCAATGTACGCGCAGATGGAATGGACGGCTCCCTCGCGGCTGCTAGAAAGGTTTTGAATGGCGGAAAGACTTACCATTGTGGATTTTGCCCCGCATCGTCACACTCGTTTCCGAGTCGCGCAAACGGAGAACTACGAACTGGAATTGACAGAGGTCAACGACCATTCCAGCGCGCAGTTGGAGCAATTTTCTCTCATATTCACAGGGACCCCTTCACCATGGCTTCAGCAAGGTCTGTACAAGCTCGTTCATCCGCAGATGCAAGAGTGTGAGTTGTTTCTGGTGCCCATCGGACCGGATGAAGTGGGTATGCGCTATGAAGCGGCGTTTTCACGTTTCATTAACACAGCCGGCGCTCTGCCCGACTCGACTTAGCTGCGGGCAGGATCACTTTATTCACGCAAGAAAATTGCGTTGACAATACTTCCCGGCTAAGGGAGACTTTCACTGGTTTACTAAGCCGTCTACAAATTGCGGATACCTTTCCATTCACCAGCAGAAAGGATTTGCGCACTAAGAACTAATTGTTTCCGGCTACTCTGGTAGTTATTTCTTTGCCGTCAGTTTCTAGTTGCTGCTATCGGATTTCACCCTCGCAAGGTTCATCTTCGCGGGAATGCTGGAGGTTAATCAATGCGCGCGTCGCGACTGTTTTCCTACCCAATGTTTTCCCGCGTCTCTCTTACGCTGCTCTTCATCTTGACATGTATTCAACTCGCCCAGAATGCAGCCCTGGGACAGAGACGCATCTCGTCGTCTGAGCCGTCGCAGCAGAGCCATTCACTCCATATTCAATTTTCCGGAGAACAGCCGCGCCCGCTCGCTATGGTGTCGGGTGATTTCGACGAAGACGGGGTTGATGATCTTGTTATCGGGTATGGCTTGCAAAAGGGTGGTTCGATAGCTTTGCTTCGTGGCAACCTCGATGCTATTGCACCGCAGACCCAGACCAGCTGGTTGGCTGCCGGCAGGCATGAGTATTCCGATGCTTTTCTCCAGTCGTCGAAGATGGTCCCGCTGAAGACACAACCCAGCCTGATGGTTTCAGCCGATGTAAATGGTGACGGTCACCTCGACGTGGTCTATGGATCGCAGGGGAGTGGCGTATTGTATGTAATGCTCGGAACCGGCCAGGGAACATTTTTGCCGCAGCCTGTTTCCGTTACGCTCCCAGGAACAATTACGGCGCTGGCTGCCTATCGCCCGGGAGCCCCGACGCCTGGGGAAGCCGTGATCGTTGGTTATGAATCAAGCCGCGGTGCAGGCTTGGGAATCCTGAATTATGGCACTAGGGGCTTGGCAATGAGTGCAACCTATTCGCTACCCAGCGCGGCGACTATGTTGACTGTTGCAAACCTCGACGCGGACTTCATTCCGGATACGGCCATTGTGGCCGGCGGCGAATTATTGGTGCTGCACGGCAAGAATGCTCTCAGCGGTGGAGGCAGGCTGGAAACGCTGCCGGTCAGCGGCGTGAAAACGGTCACGGCCGGCGAGTTTCTCTTCGATCGCCATGCGCAGATGCAGCTTTCAGTGGTGACTGCGAGCGGAAAGCTGATCACCCTTGCCCATCAGGGCCTCGATGCACGCCCCTACACTCCGCAGGAGATTGCAGCGGCACGGCGCCTGCAGCTGGCGCATCCCGGCTCGCCGTCACTGGCGCAACAGGCCGGCAATACGGCCAGCGAGCCCTGGGTTGAGGCCGAGAGCCACGCCGAAGCAGGCATGCTTACTTTCGGCTCCGACGTGCCGGTTCTGCTGCGCTCCCGTTTCTCGGGCAGCGGAATGGACGACGTGGTGGTGCTCAATTCTTCGCAGCAGCAGCGCGTAGTGATCAGCCACAACATGCCTGCACCCGAGTTGGCGCAGCCGGCACAGAGCCGGATTGCTGTCAGCAGCGCGCCCTCAGGCAGCGTGATTGCGGCGCAATCGATGCGTGTCAGCGCGGATGGACGGCCCGGGCTCGTGGTGCTGCATGCCAACGATCCCTCGCCGGAGATCGTGCTGCCAAGCCC
>Ga0206841_1088_pt1 | contig 20150 bp, 18 predicted proteins | sample Alteio_BWOrgCont_25_FD_152851 | JGI IMG/M metagenome (GOLD analysis project Ga0206841, IMG submission 152851) | Enriched cells from forest soil in Barre Woods Harvard Forest LTER site, Petersham, Massachusetts, United States -... | ecosystem: Environmental > Terrestrial > Soil > Temperate forest >... | reverse complement strand
ATGTGACAAAGAAGCCATACGTGCTTGCCGACTTGCAAGCCTCATTGGCCAAACTAACCAAGAACCCCAAATTTGCCGCTGATTTTTTCAGCAAATATATTACCGGGACCGAGAAGATAGATTATGCGCCACTGCTGGAAAAAGCAGGCTACCTGTTGAAACAATCGCAGCCGGGTGTGGCATGGATCGGCAATATTGGCGGTGCAGGAGGCGGTGGTGGCCGCGGCCGCGCAGGCGGTGCAGCACCTGCCGCTGTAGCCGGTGTACTTACTATAACCGGTAATACGCAAAAAGGTACGCCGATTTATAAGGCAGGTATTGAAGGTGGTGATATTATATTAACAGCCGATGGCAAAGACATGAAAAGTACACAAGAGCTCGCCGACATTGTAGCCGCTAAAAAACCCGGCGATAAAATAGCCGTAACCTATAAAAACCGCGCCGGGCAGCACAATACAACCATTACTGTTGAGGAAAGCCCCGCCGTACAGGTAGTTAGTTTTGAAAGCTCGGGAAAAACATTAACAAAAGAACAACAGGATTTCCGCACAAACTGGTTATCTTCGAAAGCCAAATAAAACCAATTATGAAAAGAATATTAACAGGAGTTGCCTTATTGGCATTAACAACACACAGTTTTGCGCAAACCCCTGCAATAGGAAGCGACAAACCTACTGTAGCACAAATAAAATTAACAAACGATTACGCTAAACAAGTTGATAAACTGATCGATCAGAAAGACGTTGACCGCATAATAAAAACGCTTTCTGCCGATGATATGCAGGGGCGCGGTATATATAGTCCCGGCATTGACAAGGCTGCGACATTTATAGAGGATGAATTTAAAAAAGCCGGGTTAGTGCCGATGCCGGGTGATACTAAAGGCTTCAGGCAGGAATGGGAATTGGCAACTGTTGCACCGATCAGTTCATCAGTTACCATAAATGGCAAGGCTGTACCTGCAGACAGTGTAAAGATCACTACAAGCGCGGCTGCAATAAACTGGAACAACAGTAAGGACGTGCAGGTAGTATATTTATCTGCCGATAAAGACTATGCGAAAGAAACCGCGGCATACGCCAAAAGCGGTAAAAAATTACTGATCATTACCGATCATAAATTTGCCGCCAATCTTACAGGCGGTGGCGGCAGGCGTGGCGGCGGCGGCCGCGGGATGAAAGTTAATGACGACCAGGTTTTAGCTTACGTAATAGGCAATTTTGGCGAGGTTAAATCGTTTACCGTAAATTATTCGGCCAATGTTACCAAGAGGCCATTATTTAATGTTGCGGGGATGATACCGGGCAAATCAAATAATGGCGAGTACGTGGTATTTTCGGGTCACTACGACCATTTGGGTATTGTTAAGGGCAACAAGGTAGTTGAAAAAGATACTGTTATTAACGGAAATAAAGTGGTGTTGAGCAAAGACAGTATAGCCAATGGTGCAGACGATGATGCATCAGGTACAACTGCTGTGATCACCTTAGCCAAATATTTCAAAAAGCTCAATAACAATGAACGCACACTGATATTTATCGCCTTTACAGGCGAAGAAAGCGGCGATTTGGGTTCGGGGCATTTTGGAGAAACAGCCGATCCATCAAAAGCAGTTGCTATGTTTAATATCGAAATGATAGGACTGGCATCTAAATGGGGCAAAAATTCGGCCTATATAACAGGTTTTGAAAGGTCTGATTTTGGTGCCATACTGCAAAAGAACCTGGCAGGTACTGCGTTCCAGTTTCACCCGGATCCATACCCCACAGAACGTTTATTTACCCGTAGCGACAACTGGGCTTTGGCGCAATATGGTGTAGCTGCACATACCATATCAACTGTTCAGATGATACCTGTCGACATTTATTACCATACCGTTAAAGACGAATACAGCACATTGGATGTATCTAACATTACAGCTACTATAAAGGCAATTGCATTAAGCTCGCATACTATAATTTCAGGACAAGATACGCCTACGAAGATCACAGATCTGTCAAGAAATTAAATTTCAGGTTGTTTGTCTCCGCAGGGCCTCTCGAAGAGGACCCTGCGGTGCGAAAATTTTCTAAATAGCGTTGGATCTTACAAGAATTATCATGTATAAACTTTTATCCATCAATTTCCTTTTAACCATACTTGTTTTGGGCAGTAACGCGCAAAAACTGCCTGCCGTTCAGAAAGAAAGTGTACGCGCGCCAACTGATATAAAAATTGATGGGAAATTTAAAGAGTGGGATAATAAGCTACAAGCACACAATCCAGCAACAGAAATTTCTTATACCATAGCCAACGATGATAACAACTTATATTTAGTTGCACAGGTAATAGTTGAAAATTTTGATAAGGAGAATTTGGTCAATAAAATTTTGAGGGGAGGATTAACTTTGGCAATACAAAAAACAGGGAATAAAGACGATAAAAACGCAATAACTATTACCTATCCCATATCAAACTATGCATTTTCATTGCACTTGAGTGCTTCTATATCAGGAAAGCGTGATACTTCTGCCGAAACAACTAACCCCCTGGTAGAAAAAAACAATAAACTGATAGAACAGCAAATAAAATATATAGGTGTTAAATGTATTAGTGGAGTTGACTCGTTGATATCCGTCTATAATGAAAACAATATTAAAGCTGCGGGTCTGTTTGCTTATAACAAGGCTTATACTTTAGAATTATGTTTACCGCTTAAATATCTTAATCTTTCAGCCAGCGATGAACCTAAGTTTGCTTACCATATCATATTAAATGGTTATAAAAGGCCGCCTACCTTTGGCCCTGCGGTAATGTCGGATGGCACACCCGACACACGCCCGGCAGCACTAAGATTGATGGAAATAATGACGCAAATGGATGCGGCAGCGTCGGCCCGAACGGATTTTTGGGGTGAATACACCTTAGCAAAAAAACCATAGCAAACAACTAAGTTTAATTTTTCCAGGCTGTAACCAATTTTTCTTCTAAATATCTTAATTATAAATCTTTATAAAAACTAAGATATGGAAACCCAACCACACACCATTCCACGCATTGCCATACAAAGCATTGCTGCGGGTTTATTAATGATGGCCTTTTTTACCATGATATGGGCCACTGCGGGGCATTTTGGTTTAGCGGGCAGAGATCACAATGCGGAACTGATTTTCTTTGGTGTTTTAAGTGTACTATTTATAGCTAACGCTATACGTCTGTTTTCCATTGCCAAACAATTTCCCAAATTGAGTGCTGATGAAGACAAAGCCGAAGGTAAAAGATCGGGCATGTGGTTCGGGATAATTTTTGGCGCCGAGGGCCTGGGTATTTTTATAGCGGTTAACATTGTAACCAACATTGGCCATGCCGATTTGGTTATGCCGGTTATCGCCCTGGTTGTTGGCCTGCACTTTTACCCGCTGGCATGGGTTTTTAAACGCAAGTTGGATTATTATTTAGCCACTTGGTCGACGTTAGTTGCCGTTTGCAGTATTGTTTTCACGTTGAATAAAATATTTTCGGCAGACGATATTTTAGCCTTTGTCGGTATAGGTTTAGCTATCGCGACCTCATGCTATGGATTGAATATGATATACCAGGGTAAGCGGTTGGAGAAGATGGCTGTCTGAACCGGGATTAAACAGATTAAAGGATTTTCAGGATATAAAAAGCGGCAAAGCGCATCATATTAATCTGTTTAATCATGGTTCAGACTAACTCTTTCCGCATCACATAATCGTTCATCCAATACGGCCCGATGGGGATGTCCTCTTCATAAATTACTTCAAACCCCATTTTTTCATAAAATGTTTTGGCTTTGTTATAGCGGTTTACGTTAAGATCGAGGGTATGCTTGCCTGCTTCAAGCGTTTGTTTGCAAACTTCGTCTATCAGTATTTTTCCGCAGCCCTTTCCCTGCGTTACTGGCAGGCAGTATAGTTTATGCAGTTTGTATATTTCGCTATCTTCTTCGCGGGGTGAATAAGCGGCAAAGGCAACGGGTTGCCCGTCTTCGATCAACAATAAGTAGGTTTGTAAATTATCTTCGATTTGAGCAGTAACTTTTTGCGTCGAATAAATTTCGCCTAACATAAAAGCTATCTGCTCCGATGCTAATATCGGCCCGTATGCAGTCCACCAGGTTTCTTCGGCAATTTGCCGGATGATTTCTACATCAGCTATTGTGGCTTGACGGATTTGGTACATGATTTAATAAAAATCATGTCATTTCGAGCGATAGCGAGAAATCTATACACGAGACATGACGAACTATGCAAATGTATAGATTTCTCACTATCGCTCGAAATGACAATACGGGTCAAACATTAATGATTTTCTTCCTCATCAACTACAGGCGCCACGGGTATTTCAACGTGCTGCCCTATAGCAAAATAATCTTCCAGCTCGGCTAAGGTTGATGATGTGGTGGCTATATCTTTAATAATGCGGCCTTTTTCCATCAGCAATATGCGGTCGCAAACATCGGTGATGTGGTTAAGGTCATGGCTGGAAACCAGGGTGGTAACCCCTTTTTTGTTCACCTCTTTCAGCATATTCTTTAACCTGAACTGCGTTGTAGGATCGATATTTGCAAAAGGTTCATCCAGCATTAACAGCTCCGGGCTTTGCAGCAGGCACGACGAGATGCCCACCTTGCTTTGGTTGCCTTTTGAAAGGTCGCGGATATATTTGCCTTTCTTTAATATCTCACCGTTAAAAAAATCACTTAACCCGGCTAAAAAATCGTCTACACTTGCACGGCTTTGATTATACAAGCCGCCGATGAAATAAAAATATTCTTCGGGTGTAAGGTAGTCTATCAAAAAGCCTTCATCCAGGTAGGAGGCCGTGTAATTTTTCCAAAGTTCGCCACCGGCTACATTTTCGCCGTTTAAAGTTACCTCGCCCTGTTCCGGGCGAATGAGATCGAGCATCATGCGGAACAAAGTAGTTTTACCCGCTCCGTTATTGCCAACCAGGCCAACGCTTTCGCCTTTGCTGATGCTGAGTTGCGGTATATTTACAACCAATATATTATTGTAAACTTTTTTAAGGTCTTTTATCTCAATCATGGTTATTTATTTCTAAAGCCTTCGGCTATTTTAAACTTTCTTTTATAAAAATCAGCGGTTAATGCCTTTATCCAGTAACTGCGTGTAAATATTCCGGCTAACCCAATAAGCGCCAATGTAGCAAGCGGCCAGTTATTCCCACCTAACAACAACTTAACCGGAATATAAATAATATACGGGGCTAATAAAAGCGGGAACGTCAGCAGCAATTGCGTTGCGCCAACACCTTCCCAGTTAAACGCCGCGCCTTTTGACAGGTCTATGCGTTTTGAGTTACGGTTAGCGAAAAACAAAATTATGTTTGTATTAACCCCAAGGTTCCATATATACATTACAAAATGCACCAGCACCACGCGCCAGCCAAAATATACGTAAGGGATGGTCAGTATAAAAGCCGCAGTTGATACCATTGTGAACAATAAGTATTTTGCCTTTAAAAAATCGGTAAAGCTGATTTTGCTTACCATAATGCCGTCAAAGTGGGTAGCCTGCCAGCCATACATATATTGCCCGTAGCTGATAATAAAAATACCCGTCATAAACATGCCTACAAAAATCTTGAACGGTTCGTGCAGTAGTGGGTTTTTATAAAATATTAAGCCATAAAACAAGAAAAACAAAGACACAACCAATGCCGAACGCGGCCGTTTATTACGGAGGATGAGTTTAAGTTCATTAGCTACCAAATCGCCGATTAAGCCAAAGCGATCTAAAAGCGGAAATTCAGTTGTGCTTTTTTTAAGGGTTTTATGTTTGGTAAGCTCCTCGAGGTATAAGTTATCCTTAAGGAACAAAAAGTTGATATAATACATTACCACCGCAAGTAATATTGGTATCAACACCAGCAGCGGGTGTGTCATCATATGCCCGAAAAACAAGTACGAAAAGCCCTGTATTGAATATAAATGAAATTTAAAATCTCCCACGCCTATAGCTACTAATGCCAGCGATGATATTAAAAATATCCACCCGTTTAAACTGGCTTTCCTTTTAATATAAAGTGCCAGGTAATTGTTAAATATGCTGAACCCAAGCAGGGATAATATAAAAACAAACGCGATCATGCCGCCCTTTTTTACGGCCACAACTTTTATAATAAAGGGTACAAAAAGTATAAGCGGCCATAAATTAAAAAAAGAAAGCATCGAAGTAAACGCCAGGTAGCTAACCAGCGAATTACGTTTAATAGCTAATTGTAAATAAGGCTGAACGCGTAAAGTGGGTAATTCCTGTATCTGCATCCTGCTTAAAAGTTCAAATAAATAGTATAGCAGGAGAATGCCGGTAAATGAAACGATAAGGTCATCTTTAGGAAAGAAGTGCTTTAAGCCTTTGTCCATAAAAAAGCCAATACTTAATGCGCAAACCAGCAAATACAGTATTAATAAACCCATTACAATATGCACGGCTATGCTTTTGCCTGTATTGCGGGCGCGCCAAAACGCTTTTAGTTCGTGACGAATGAAAGTAGAGGTCATTTATAAGCAGTAAGTTTAAATTTAATTATTGGTTACAAGGTACTAATATTTATATCTATCACCCCATAATTTCTTTAACTTTTCTTTTGACGTTTGCTCGTGCGGATTGTTACCGGGTTCGTACAATTTTGTCCCCCTTATAGCTTCGGGTAAAAAATCAAGGTCGACAAAGTTGCCCTCAAAGCTATGGGCATATTTATAGTCCTTGCCATAGCCGATGTTCTTCATCAGTTTGGTGGGCGCGTTGCGCAGGTGCAGCGGCACAGGCAGGTCCCCGGTTTGTTTAACCAGCGCCATAGCGGCGCCAATGGCGGTGGTGGCCGAATTGCTTTTGGCTGATGTCGCTAAATAAATAGCCGTTTGCGATAAAATCAATTGCGACTCGGGCATACCAATTTTATTCACCGCTTCAAAGCAGCCCTGCGCCAATAGCAAAGCGTTTGGGTTGGCATTGCCAATATCTTCGGAAGCCAGTATCAGCATACGCCGGGCTATGAACAGCGGGTCTTCGCCGCCAACCAGCATCCGCGCCAGCCAATAAACCGCGCCGTTGGGGTCGCTGCCGCGCATGGATTTGATAAAGGCCGAAATAATATCGTAATGCTGCTCGCCCGCCTTATCATACAGCGCCATGTTTTGCTGCACATGCTCCAGCACCATATCATTGGTGATAACAATGCTTTTGCTGTCGAAAGCGTTAACGATAAGTTCAAAAATATTAAGCAATTTGCGGGCATCTCCACCGGATAACCGAAGCAACGCCTCATGCTCTTTTATGGTGATCTTCTCGTTATTCAGCACCACATCCTCTTTCATCGCCTTATTCAACAAACTCACCAAATCATCCTCCTCCAACGGCTGTAAAATATAAACCTGGCAGCGGGATAGCAGAGCCGAGATGACCTCGAACGATGGATTTTCGGTAGTAGCGCCGATGAGTGTTACAATGCCGCGTTCAACGGCGCCCAGCAATGAATCCTGCTGCGATTTGGAAAAGCGGTGAATTTCATCAATAAATAAAACGGGTAAGGTATCGCCGTTTTCTTTTAATAGCGTAGCCGTTTCAATCACCTCCCTGATATCTTTAACTCCCGAGTTGATGGCGCTTAAGGAAAAGAAAGGCCTGTCCAGCGTTTGTGAAATGATATAGGCCAGCGTAGTTTTGCCCACACCCGGCGGCCCCCAAAACAGCATAGACGGCAACGTGCCCGATTCGATAGCCTTGCGCAAAACAGCGCCCGGCCCAACCAGGTGTTTCTGACCCACATAGTCATCCAGGTTTTTGGGGCGCATTCGCTCGGCTAATGGCGGGAAATTATTCATGATTGTAAATTTCCGAAAAGTTTGGGCTAAATCCTAAGATATTTAGTAAGCTTAAAAATATAATTAAACCCACTACAGTGATAGAAGCTTTTATTGTACTACTCCAAAATGATGATGTTGTTTCGAGCGGCTATGCTTTTAGAGTGAGTACTAATTGGTGGGAGGTTGGTGCGGTTGTTGTTATTATCGCTTTTTTAATTTATTTAAGGAAAAGAAAGAAATAATGATTTATATATTTTAACCATTAAACAGTCCTTTAAAACCCCTGAATTTAGGGGTTTTAAAATCATTAAAATGATCAACCAATTCAACCTCTCCACCTTCCGCCCCATCTGCGATAACCTCGCCCAAGCCGATGAAGATTTAGCCGCAATCATCAACGCCCATGGCTACCCGCCCATGTGGTCGCGGCCGAACTCGTTTGAAACTTTGGTGCATATTATTTTAGAGCAGCAGGTTTCGCTGGCATCGGCATTGTCGGCTTTAAATAAGTTGAAAGAAAGGGTGCAGGAACTAACGCCCGCGCGGGTATTGTTATTGACGGATGAAGAATTCAGGGCCTGTTATTGCAGCAGGCAAAAGACCAGTTATATTAAATATTTGGCCGAAGCTTTATTAAGCGGGCAATTGAATTTAGCCCATTTTGATGAAATGCCTGATGAGCAAATACGTGCGCAATTAGTCGCCCTAAAAGGCATCGGCAACTGGACAGCAGACGTTTACCTGATGTTTGTTTTGCAGCGGGCTGATATTTTCCCTATCGGCGACCTGGCCGCTGTAAACGCCCTAAAACGAATAAAGCATTTGCCTGTTGATATAACCAAAGAGGAAATAATTACTATTGCCGGGCAATGGCGACCATATCGCACGGTTGCCACTATGCTGTTATGGCATTTTTATTTATCATCGCCAAAGCCTCACCCCGGCCCTCTCCAAAGGAGAGGGAGTTAAAATAAATCGCTAATTATGAGTACTGCCGAACAATTAGAACAAGAATTAACTAAAGTGCTATCCGGCCAACCCTGGTACGGATTGCCTATTTATGATATTTTAAGCCAGGTTACTTTTGAAACAGCCTATGAAAAGCCCGTTAAAGGCGGCCATACCATTGCCGAAATAATCCTGCATATGCTAAGCTGGACGGAAGAAGTATTAGACCGCCTGAATGAAAAACCTGCAAGCCTGCCCCTAAGCGGCAACTGGCCCGAAACCGATGCACCTGACGAACAGAAATGGCAAATGTGGATAGACGATTTGAAATTAGTTAATGTAAATTTGGTAAAAACCATCCGGGATTTTCCCGAAGAAAAATGGAATGAACTTATTATTGATGAACGCGAGGGGCAGCATCCAACCACTTATAAAGAATTAGTGGAAGGGTTTATTCAGCATCAAATTTATCACGCCGGGCAAATAGCGTTGCTGAATAGAATGATATTGGGGTAAGAAAACAAAGCGCTTTGTCATTCTGAGCGAAAGCGAAGAATCCTGAATTGACAGGCCGCCGTTGTGCCTGTCCCGCGTTTACTTAGCAAGTTCGAGATTCTTCGCTCGCGCTCAGAATGACAAGAAAAATTACAACAACAAAATATCAATCCTATGCGCATGTACCATTTCCAAATGCTCAGACCATGCAAAGATGGTAAAATGGCCGTCCTGCGAGGCTACTAAGGCTATGGCATCGCGCTGGTCGTAAATAAACTGGGCGGCAGCTAAGTGGCGTGTGCCGCCGTTTTGGCCCGGATGGATAAACTCGGCTACGCCGCCAACAACAGGTTCGGTGGTGACAATCTGATCAACCGGGGTACTCATTTCTGACCGGGCTATTTTCGCCCCGAATGCGATGAGTTCGTATTGACGGTTGATAATTGTAGCGCCATCAACCGCGGTAAAGCCACCTACAATATCAATAGCGCGGTGCATGGCTTCCTGCCAAAAATGTTTGGACCGTTCTTCTATATCCTGCCCCATTAAATTGGCAATTCCGGTAAAAGCAGGCGTAACAGGATAAGATAAGGGATGAATGATTGATTTCTGCCAGGCTGTTGAACCATCGGGTATCAATAACACCAGGCCACCCCGCCCATGCGCCCGCATAGCGGTAGCCAGTTCAACCAAAACGTTAACAGAGTTGTTTAGAAAAACAGGTAGCGGCATTCCCAGCAACGAATTGACAAATGCCGGGCAATTGGCAAGGCTGGTATTACCTTCGTCGATAATTTTTACCTGGTCGCCTTTTAAAACAGCGATGTTCAGGAACTTTCCAAAACCATCAATACGGCTATGTTTAATAACCAGCAGACCCGGCTCAATTACTTCCAGCACAAAACAGATGTATGGAATAACTAAAGTTGTGCCCCAAACATATAACTCATCATTTTCATACCAAACACCCAGGTGAATGCCCGGGCTTTCAACCGCCGGGGCCAGTTTGGTTAAATTATGCGGCGTTAAACGCAGGCGTTTACCAAATATAAGCGGCTGGGCAGATTGATGTGGTGGTAAAAGTGCGATAGAAATTTTGGGCGACTTTCCTTCTTCGCGCCGCAAACTGGCCCAAAAAGCTACATCAATAATTGCCTCAATAATATGCGCCTGCGGTTCGATAGCCAACTGTTTAGCGCCGGTAAGCCTTGCATTAGCCAGGTGTTTGGCAAAATGCTGCTCGATGGTTGGCGCCGTTATCCGCGCGGGTATATAGGTGGGTTCAGATAGCATGTTTTATTTTGATGTCGCTTTTGTAGAAAGGTAGGAAATTATCTTCTTGTTTTCAAAAATACATTTATCGATGTTACGCCGGCAATGGCAGCGGATAATATGACAAAAGGATTTCCATATTAAATTAAGTTGAGTTCACGTTCGCCTCACCCTGCCCTCTCCTTTGGAGAGGGTTCGGACTGTCTAAATGATAGTTATTCGCTATTATTAAGCCCCTCTCCCTTGGAGAGGGGTTGGGGTGAGGCTACGATAGGGCAGATTCCGGGCCTGTTATATTAAGTTTTTGTTAACTGCCGTTTTATCAACAGGCAATCAGTATTTTTGATTGGCTCAAATATATATCATGAAACGGAAATTACTTTTTATTGCAGCAGCAATTTTGGTTGCCTGCCATGCGCAAGCACAGATACCCGGCAAAATACAGCAAACCGGGCAGGTATTATTACCTAACGGCTGGAAGCTAAGTCCTGCCGGGACATCCCTGCAATTAGGTGACCTGCCTTTAAATATACAGCTTTCCTCATCAGGAAAACTATTGGCCGTTACCAATAATGGCGAAAGCACGCAATCTATCCAACTAATAGACCCGGTAAATGATAAACTGCTTGACGAAAAAGTAGTCGCTAAATTATGGTACGGTCTTGCATTTAGCCACGATGAAAAAAAGCTATACGCGTCGGGCGGTAATGATAACTGGATACTGGCTTTTAATATCGAAAACTATAAAATAGGCAAAGCCGATACCATTAAACTCGCGCCGCGCCCATGGCCCAGGGGCAAAGTTTGCGCTACCGGGATAGCTGTAAATAAAAGCAATACCGTTTTATATACCGTTACCAAGGAAGACAGCTCGTTATATGTTATCGACCCCAATACACGAAAGATCACCTCGAAAGTAAAGTTAGCTGCCGAAGCCTATAGCTGCATCCTTTCGCCTGACGAAAAGACTTTATATATATCCATCTGGGGCGGCGAGCAGGTAGCCTGTTATAATACCGTTACCGGGACTATCAGCAGCATTAAAGTCGGCAGCCACCCCAATGAATTGTTGTTGAACAAAAAAGGCACTTACTTATTTGTGGCTAACGCAAATGATAATTCCGTATCAGTAATTAACACCGCTACCAATAAAACTGTCGAGGTTTTTTCTACCACGCTTTACCCCACCAAATTAACGGGGTCAACCACAAACGGATTAGCGCTTTCCGCTGATGAAAAAACGCTTTATATAGCCAATGCCGATAACAATTGTTTGGCTGTTTTTGATGTAAGCAAACCGGGCAGCAGCCAAAGCCGGGGGTTTGTACCGGTAGGTTGGTACCCAACCAATGTTAAAACATTGGGTAATAAAATACTGGTTGCCAACGGCAAGGGTTTTACCTCAATGGCTAACCCGCAGGGCCCGCAGCCTGTTAAAAAGGCGGATAACAGCGGCTACCAGCAGGGCGCAGTTAACAGCAAGGAGCAATATATAGGCGGTTTATTTAAAGGCACACTTTCTATAATTGCAACCCCAACGGCCGACCAACTTAAAGCCTATACCAAACAGGTTTATGCCAATACACCTTTTAATGATGCGATAGCAAAGACGGCACCAGGAGTGGCCGGTAATCCTATTCCGCGAAGTAAGGCAGAGAAATCACCCATTAAATATGTGTTTTATATAATTAAGGAAAACCGCACTTACGACCAGGTTTTAGGCGATATGCCCAAAGGTAATGGCGATACGTCGCTTTGTATTTTTGGCAATAAGGTTACACCCAACGAACATGCCATTGCCAATGAGTTTGCCCTGCTGGATAACTTTTATGTAGATGCTGAAGTGAGCGCCGATGGCCATAACTGGAGCATGGCCGCTTACGCTACCGACTTTATTGAAAAAACATGGCCCACCAGCTATGGTGGCCGTGGCGGCAACTATGATTCTGAAGCTGAGCGCGAGATTGGCAACCCGAAGGATGGTTATATATGGGACTATTGCAAACGCGCGGGTGTAACTTACCGCACTTACGGCGAATTCGCATCAGATGGCAAGGCCAATATCAAATCGTTGCAAGGCCATCTTTGCCCGCAATCGCCGGGGTTTGATCTGAATATTACTGATGTAAAGCGCGAGGAAATATGGGCGCGTGATTTTGATTCGTTGTTGCGTATAAACCAGGTGCCGCAGTTTAATTCCGTCCGCATGGGTAACGACCATACCAGCGGGCAAAGAAAAGGCGCTATATCGCCGACAGCGGCTGTGGCTGATAACGACCAGGGCGTAGGCCTCCTGATAGATCATCTTTCAAAAAGCGCCATCTGGAAAGAATCTGTTGTGTTTGTATTAGAGGATGATGCCCAAAACGGCCCCGATCATATTGATGCGCACCGCTCGCCGGTATATGTTGCCGGGCCATATGTAAAACGCAATGCTGCGATACATGGCATGTACTCTACATCGGGTGTATTGCGTACGATGGAGTTAATATTAGGCCTGCCGCCGATGAGCCAGTATGATGCTGCCGCCGTGCCTTTGTTTGATTGCTTTACCAGCACGCCAAATTTCGCGCCGTATGTTGTAAAACCGCCCATGGTTGATATACACCAGCGCAATGTAGCGGCAAATGAAAGCAGCAGGCGTTCGTCGTTATTTAATTTTGCTGTTGAAGATAAAGTGCCCGACCTGGAGTTGAACGATGTGATATGGAAATACGTTAAAGGTGAAGATGCTGTAATGCCTGCACCCAAGCGAAGCGCTTTCGTGATATTGGAAAAGAAGAAAAAGGACGATGATGATTGATGTGAGTGGTGAACGAGTTAGATTGGGTGAGTGGTTGATTAAGTTCTTTATATATGTAAATTGCAAGATTACCGACAATCAACAAAAACCACTTTATTAAATAATTGTTAAACCTAATCTAACTTAATAAACCCAATCAACCACTCACCAACAATGACCATTATTGAGAATGACCTCTACAAAATAGCCATACGCGCGCAGGGCGCCGAGCTTACTTCTTTTTACGACAAAACTACGGGCACCGAGCGTTTATGGCAGGCCGATGCCAATATATGGCCATGGCATGCGCCTAACTTGTTCCCGATCGTAGGTGCGCTTAATCATGGGCAATTATTGGTTGACGGCAAAAGCTACCCGATGGAAAGGCATGGCTTTAACCGCCAGCGCGAACTGCTCTTATTATCATCGGACGCGCAATCGGCAAAATTCTCGCTGCCTTATTGTGAAAAAACATTGGCTGTTTATCCTTATAAATTTGATTTCCAGGTTCATTATGACCTGATAGATAACGCCCTGCGGGTAACTTATAAGGTAATCAATCTGGATAAAAAAGATATTTACTTTTCTGTTGGCGGGCACCCGGGTTTTAATGTTCCGTTTAACAAAGGCGAACACTATGAAGATTATTACCTGGAGTTTGAAACCGAAGAAAAGCTGCATACCCATTTACTTTCGCCCGACGGCGTATTTACCGGCGAAACTAAATTGGTGCCCATGAAAGGCAACAAGCTCCCGCTTACCCGCGACCTGTTTGTGAATGATGCGCTGGTATTTAAAAATATGCAATCGCGCATGGTCACTATAAAAAGCATCAAACACGACCAATCGCTTTCTGTTGAATTTCCGCATTTTAATTATGTAGGTATCTGGGCCAAAACGGGAGCTGATTTTGTATGTATCGAGCCCTGGCTGGGATGTGCCGATACCGTGGATAAGGAAGTCGACATCAGCAAAAAAGAAGGTATTCAAAAACTAAAAATGGGCCACGTTTTTGAGGCTGCGTTTTTTATAAGTTTGTAGGTGTGTCGCGGATTACCCTGCGAGGACGTAATTCGCTAAAATTACCGATCTTACAATCATATGAATGCACACCAGCTAAGCCGTATTAATTATTATAACGTATTAGCCATGCTGGCGGCGGCGGCGCTGTCGGTAGTTATTCCGTTTGAACTCGTATTATTATCATATGCCATACTTGGGCCCGCACATTATCTCACCGAGATATCATGGCTTGGCGACAGGCAATTTTTTACCTTGAAAAAGCACGATTGGCTGTTTATAGTGGTCGTAGTTATTATTAGCTTACTACTGAAGCTGCCGTTTGCCAACTTGCTTTTTTACACTTTTGGGCTATCGTTCATCCTGCTGGTTGTAAAAGCAAACACCGGCCGAGCGCTGGCATCATTAATATTGATCATAGCCGGTTATTTTTTGCTTACAAACAATTTACTGCGCACTATTTTTGGCTTGTACGTACCAACGCTCATCCATGTGTATGTATTTACAGGGGCGTTCCTGTTATCAGGCGCATTAAAACAAAAATCAGTTTCGGGCTATGTGGCCTTGTTAATTTTCTTGGCCAGCCCTATATTCTTAAGTATTTTGTTCACTAATTATCACGTTGCACCAACCGCATGGGCAATCAGCAATTACGGGCACTTTACGAATCTGACCACTACCACCCTGCGCACCAGATCAATCAACATTTATACGAACAAGGCAGCCATTATATTAACCCGTATCATAGCTTTTGCCTATACTTATCACTATATCAACTGGCTTAGCAAAACACGCGTTATTAACTGGCACCGCATTCCGTTGGCGCGTTCAATTATTATCGGAATGGTGTGGGTTGCTTCCGTCGCTCTGTATTTTTACAACTACCGGTTGGGTATTAAATGGCTGTTTATACTGAGCCTGGCACATGTAATATTAGAGTTTCCGCTTAATCACCGCAGTTTTATTGGGATAGGTAAAGAAATAAATGCAAAGTTTGGCCGACTTAAACCGGCACAGGTTGATCAAGAAATGCCACATTGAGGTTTTCGCCGTTTCAAAACTAAATCTTTGTTTTTTCGAAATAATCGTGTAAATTGAGCCAACCTAAATTTAAAGTAATGAAAAAATCATTCGGCCCGCTTATCCTGCTTCTTCTTAGCATTGCCTGTTCATACGGGCAGGGTATTAAATATGAAAAAACGCTTGACGATGCTTTGGCCTTATCGGCAAAAAATAATAAACCGGTTTTTGTGCTGGTCACAATGCCCAGGCCCGGCACCCAGGCGGGCGATATAAGTTCTATAAACGGTTTTGACGCGAAGGACATTGTTGATTTCTATAATAAAAAGTTTAATTGCTATAAAGTTTTAAGGGAAGATGTTGACGGGGCTAAACTTGTCAAAGACTTTCATCTTACGGTTTTTCCCTCCTATTTATTCCTTGATGCCAAAGGTCAAATATTGTACAAAGTAGGGGCTAATGCGCTATTGGCAAGAAACTACATAGATGTCGCCAACCGGGCTTTGACTACAGCTTCTTCCGGAAAAACATTAAGTTATTATGAAGAGCTTGACAAAGGAGGATCTATTACGGCTGATGAGCTAAAAGATTATATCACTATGCGCGAAGACCTGGATATGTATGATAATGCAAAACTGGCCGATGAATATGTTAACCTTTTGACAGTTAAAGCATTTGATGATTACAATACCGTATTGTTTATTTATAAAGCGGGCCCGTACGCTTTTGGAAAAGCCTATAATTTATTGGTTTTTACTAATAAAAAAATGAGCGACAGTGTTTTTAAGCGAGAACCCGCGACAGTAAGAGGAGATATTTACAGTAGAATAATTTTGAATACCCGTAATGAAGCTATCAAAACTAAAAACCCAACCATGGCCTCGTATGCGGCCCAGATGGCAAGCACATCATGGGGTAAAAACTACCGTGAAGCAGCCAAGGGATCATTATTAAATATGATGGTTTATTATAAGGGAATAAATGATACCCTCCGGTATTTTCAACAGGCTTCTACTTATTACGACAATTACTTTATGAACATCAGCGCCGATTCGGCCAAAAAGATGCAGCAAAAAATACTGGAAGACTCGTTTAATAAGTCGACCGCTAAATTTGATGAGGTAATGGAGCATACGCCAGGTAGCACAACCAATGTAACAAGAACACTTGTTGGCGTACACGTAACACCGGGCACGCAGGAAAATTTAGATGTAGCCAATAAATTAAACGGCGGCGCTTATGATTTTTATACACTTGGAACACATAATCCGGCCCTGCTGGTTAAGGCGCTCTTATGGTGCCGCCGGGCAATTGAATTACAATCCAATAACCCCAGTTATTATGATACAATGGCGCACATTATGTACCGGTTAAATTTTTATGAGGAGGCTGTTCTTAATCAAAACAAAGCGATTGAGTTGGCCGCTAATGAATCAAAAACGGAACAAGAGCATTTAAAAGATGAACTTGCAAAAATGCGGGCGCGTAAACTGTAAAATAAGTTTATACCTTGTCAGACTTACGGAGTTTTTAAAACTTCGTAAGTCTATTAGTTCCCTATCTTCCTCAACTCTTCTTTTGCCCTGGCAAACCATATGCGGTTGGTTCTTTTTTCCATCGAACCGAGGTGCTGTTCTTCGTTAAGCATTTCATTAAAGATAGTGCGGGCATCATCGTTGCGGTCGGCCCTCACCAAAAACAGGCCGTATTCATAGCGCGGGCCGAAGTAGGAGTACCGGCCTTTCATCGCTTTAAATTCGTTTTCAGCCTGTTCGGTATTGCCTGTGTTTTCTAAAGCGCGGGCATATAAAATATGCGCTTTCGACCGGGTGAACTGCGGCAACTTATATATTTTTTTAGCGATGCGGATAACCTCCTCATATTGCTGCTTTTCAAAATAAGCAATAACCAATTGTGCCAGCACGTGTTCATTTTCAGAAAAAGCGCCCGTTAAGCTGGCGTTATATAATTCAATAGCTTTATCGGTTTGGCCTGATTCTAAATAAGCATCGGCCAGTTTTACGCGGTTGGTAAATGTATCGGTAAAACGCAGTTCATCCTCCAGCCTTTTGATCTTAATGCCGGGATTAAACACAGCGCCTACATCAATATTGGGCTTCCTGATACGGCTGGTTGAAAGTATTTCGCTATAGATATATATTAAACTGCCAATGACCGGTAAAAATATGATAATGAATATCCACCTGTTAAGCGTTCCGTTACGGTAACTATGTATAGCGCAAAAAGCCTGCAGTATCAGGATGAGATAGTAATAAGGACCGCCGCCGTGAAAAAACATATTAATTAAAAAGAGGTGTTGTGATAATATTCAAAAATAGAAAAATATGGAATAAAACAGGACGCTATTTTAATTAATTTACCTTAACCACCTCGCTTAAAACAGAATGATCAAGGGTGCTGATGGATGTGTGATTAGCATTTAATTCATCAAATACGGTAATCTCATTCACTCCTTTTTTAAGCCATACCGCCGGCACATAAATAGTTTGCTGAGGGCCTATGTACCAGTACTTACCCAAATTATGCCCGTTTAAAAAAACGAAGCCTTTACCGAAACCGTGCATATCCAAATAAGTATCACCGGTTTTGGTTAAATTAAAGCTGCCGCGAAATAAAACGGGTGCTTCTCCGTTGGGCATGTGCAAAGGTGTGTACTTAAAACCTGTAAGGTTGTTAAAAGGAAACTTATACATTTCCCAACCCGTTAACTCCTCACCATTTAAGGTTACCTTTTCGGTAATGCCCTGGCGGTTATCATTTAAAAATGGCCCGTAATTAATGCGCCCGTTGTTTTCAACCAAAATATCCAATGTGGTATTAGGGTACGTTGAATTGATCATTAAAGAGTCTTGTTTTAACCTCCTGTCCAATACACCAATTCGGGTGCCTCCCAGGTGGATCGTGGCGTAGTCGCGTAATTCTTTAATTTTTAACAGGCCGCTTACCGGACTTTTTAACTTAATGCGGTATAATACAAAGCCATATCCCTGGTCCAAATCTTCAAAGCTAAGCGGATGTTCAGAAATAACTGGTTTTCCCAAATTGTTAAACAAAACTGCTTGCTGGTTAAGTTTAATATGTGGAATAGCAATAGTTTGGTGTTTCGCAGGAACAGGCGGCAAATGCCCTCCTGCCGGCAAATGTTTTTCAATTACCTCCCTAAATTTATAAAACTTTGGCGAAGGGTTACCTGCCTCATCCAACGGCGCGTCATAATCATAACTGGAAGTTTGCGGCGAATACGGATCACGCCTGTTCATATTAGCGCCATTCATAAAGCCACGCGTGGTGCCACCGTGGAACATGTACATATTGATGGATAGTCCTGCCGTTAAAACCTCGTCCAATTTTTTGGCATCGGCATCGCCGTTGCCATTCGCATGTTTGCCGCCCCAGCTATCAAACCAGCCGGGATACCATTCGGAGATATAGTACGGCCCTTTGCCGTCGTGGTATTTATTGATGAGCGCTTTAACTTTTGCCGGATTGTCCTCGCCATTTACAGCAGGCAAGTATCCGGGCAGGTAACCAGCGGGCATTTGCGATGGCCCGTCGCAGGTAAACAGTATGCCATCAAAACCGGCCTCGCGGAATATTTTGCGATTGATATCTAAATACTCCTTGTCGTTGCTGTACGAGCCGTATTCGTTTTCAATCTGCACCATTAAAATATTGCCGCCATGCGTAACTAATAAAGGCGATAACTGCTTGCCCAGGGCCATAATATATTCGCGGTAAGCTTTGATAAAATCCGGGTCTTTACTGCGGACTTTCAATGTCTTATTCTTCAACAACCACCAGGGATAACCGCCAAATTCCCATTCGGCGCAAACATAGGGGCTGGGGCGGAGTACAACCCATAAACCTTCTTCTTTAGCCGCCTGTATAAACGCGGCAATGTCATTATTACCGGTAAAATCGAATTTGCCGGGCGTAGGCTCCTGCGCGTTCCAGAAAACGTAGGTTCCTATGGTGTTTAATCCCATCGCTTTGGCCATCTTCATACGGCTATGCCAGTATTCGCACGGGACGCGGGTATTGTGCATTTCGCCGGAGATAAGTTGTAGTGGTTTGCCATCCAGCATAAAAGCTGAATCGCCTAAAGCAAACGTATGAGTCTGCTTTTGCGCGAAGCAGAGGGTGGTGAGGATGGTAAGGGCGAGGAAGAGGGGGAGTTTTTTCATAATTGATAATTAAGAGGCTGTACCAAAAATCGGAGTCGATAATTTTTTTTCTCCGTGTACTTTGTGCTTTCTCTTAGTGCTCTTTGTTAACCAAACGGACTATTTAACCACAAAGGACGCAGAGGTTTTACACAGAGGACACAGAGCCTATATTATTCACTTTAATTGAGCTAACACCTTTTTAGGAAGTTTTGCCTTTACTAAGTTATAAGATTGCACAATATAATGCTCCCATTCTTTATCATTAAAACGATTGGTATCTTCAACAAATATCCATTTGTACCGGGCAACATAAGGCGCAGGTATAATTCCCCGCGAGTTAGATAATTCTGCAAACTCCTCGTCTGTAACTTTTAGCGATACCCTTAGCGGCGGGTTGAGGTCAGTAACGCAAAACATCTTTTCGCCAATGAGGAAACAAAGGTCGCTGCCCCATTTGATGTCTTCAGTGACATCGGGAAGTTGGGTGCAGATGTTTCGGAGTAATTCGATGTTCATATATACGAAGATAATCAGACTTACAAAGCCTTAAAAACTTCGTAAGTCTTTCGATGCTAATTAAAACAACCCCAAC
>Ga0206841_1080_pt1 | contig 20575 bp, 14 predicted proteins | sample Alteio_BWOrgCont_25_FD_152851 | JGI IMG/M metagenome (GOLD analysis project Ga0206841, IMG submission 152851) | Enriched cells from forest soil in Barre Woods Harvard Forest LTER site, Petersham, Massachusetts, United States -... | ecosystem: Environmental > Terrestrial > Soil > Temperate forest >... | reverse complement strand
GTGTGTGTTTGATGGCGGTTTAAGTGTCGTTTCTGTGCATTTTTCCCGGAATTAGGGGTGGCTTTATTGCTCACCGCCTTGAGTCCTAAGAACTCTCTGTCCGGAGGAATTTCGAAGTCAATCACCGATGTTAGTGGGAGTTGCAAATGCGATTGAGTAGAAAGGGTAGAAGCATCGGCCTTCAGGCCGATGAATTCGGCCGCCCCGTGGACAGGGCTTTAGCCTGGCTTCTCAAATGCGTGGGAACAGGATCGATTGGGGAATCATTTGAGGCTGAGGAATAGGCGAAGTCTTCAGCGCGTGCGCAGAAGCGAGCGTGGACGGGATTTTCGTGGATGTACGTTGCGTGGTTCGTGTAGTCCTGCGCGTCTTCGATGCGACGTTTCGTGAATCCACTTTGCCAGACGTCGAGTTTGGATTGGAGGCGGAAAGAGAATCCGCCTTTGATGAATTGCACGGCTTTTTCGATTGAGATGTCTGGCGCTGGTGTGATGAGCAGGTGGATGTGATCGGGCATGATGACGAAGGCGTGGAGTTGATAGCGTTCTTTTGCGCGATCGTCATTGAAGAGGTTGAGAAGAAGTTCGGCGTTGGCGGTGATCTGGAATAGTCGGCGACGGTTTGCGGTTACGGCGGTGATGAAGAAGGTTCGCAGTTCCTGCGGAGCGAGGGGCATTGGTTGGAGTTTAGTTTGTGGATGGCTTTGTTTGAAGATTACGTTGGATTGGGGAAGACCCGGGCCTAAAGGCCCTTTCTGTGGTGCGGCTTATTCACCGGCCTAAAGGCCGGTGCTTCTACCCTGGCCTCGCTTTGCGAGGCTAGAGGGAAATAATTTCTTAGATTTATTCCCTGTGGGTGGAGGGCTATCTCGATAAAAATCAGAACCAGGCATTCAGTGCCTGGTCTCAGCCAAGGTGCGTTCTATTTGAAGGCGACTGTGGCTATGATCATAAGCAATCTCAAAACTAGCCAAGGGGTAGGAATCTAATCTACCTTCAATTGAAACGGTCACATAGAACTGATTACACGCTATCACCGTTGCCTGTTTTGTTTGCTTACCGACCAGATAATGGATACCCGCATAACGCTGGAATTCAACGAGAGTGATATCTCTGCTTATCCATTGTTGAAGCTCTCGGGATTTAGTTGTACGAGCGGCGAGGAGTGATTCATATTGCTCCGCTGTTGCAACTAAGGTTTGGGATCCATCTCGAAGATAAAGGGGACCCGCAAAATGCGGCTTTGAAGGGCTTCCTGGAACAATCACAGCAAGGCATTCCCGATCACCTTCTTTGACTATCTTCGTTGTGTGATAAACGGAAGGATAAACATTTCGCATTTGCTGAGAGAAGGTTATCTGCAATTTATCGAGATTTGGGTTATTCGCTTGAATCTCTCCTTCATCAGTAACGCCAATAAACAAAATCCCTTCCTGAGAAGGATCGAGAGTGTTTGCGAAGGCCACGACAGTCTTAATCCAATCCTTCTTGTCATCGCCAATGGTCTTACGTTCTGCGTAAGTATGTTCAGTTGAATGTAAGAGTCTCAACAGTGCGCTTTCTTCGAGAGTCATGTCGTACTTACCCATAAAGTATTTGAGCCAATCTGAGGAGAAGTTTTTATTCTCCTTAGATTGGCTCATTTGCCCCGGACGGCTAGTCCGCCGCCGGAGGCTTGCTTTTGTTTTTAGCTGCAGCCGCTGGTGCTGCCGCAGGACATGCAGCGGTAGCAGCTTCCGTTGCGGACCATGATGGCTCCGCAGGTGTGGCAGCTGGGGGCGTCGCCCATGTCGTAGAGGTCCTTCATGGCGTCGGCGGCGTGGTAGATGCCGCGGTCTTCCATGTGGAGTTCGCTTTTTTCCGTGCTGGCGGCGAGGTTCGAGAGGATTCCGCCTTGCGGGGCGCTGGTGTAGCCCATGCCTCTGGTGCCGGTGTGCTGCTCGGGGGATAACTGCAGGTCCCTCGGCTTCGCTGGCGCTTCGCTCGGGATGACAGCTCCTGAGGCGGCGGGTGCGGCCAGTCCGGCGAACAGAGACAATTGTTGTCCGGAGAGGAAGCGCAGCTGGAGCCAGCGGAAGATGTAATCCATGATGGACTTGGCGTAGCCGATGTGCTCGTTGCCGGTCCATCCGGAGGGCTCGAAGCGCGAGTGCGCGAACTTTTCGCACAGGACTTTGAGCGGCACTCCGTGTTGCAGGGCCAATGATGTGGCCGTAGCAAAGCTGTCCATGAGGCCCGAGACGGTCGAGCCTTCCTTGGCCATCTTGATGAAGATTTCGCCGGGCTGCCCGTTGGGGTAGAGGCCGACGGTGATGTAGCCCTCGTGTCCGGCGATGCCGAATTTGTGGGTGAGCGAGGCGCGCTCTTCGGGCAGACGGTGACGGACTGTTCTGGGTGGTGCATTCAAGTCCTGCACATTGGCGCCGGGGTTGGTGGCGATGGTTGCGAGCGCGGCGGTGAAGGCCTGCGTGGCGTCGACAACGGACTTGGCCGTGATCTCGATCTTTTCCGAGAGCTTGGCTTCGAGTGTCTTGACGTCGGCCTCAGGCGCGGTCTTGCCGCTAGCCAGCGCTGCGAGGACACGATCGGCGGCTGCGGTTACGGCGTCGTCGGCATTCTCTTTGGCGCTCTTGATGGCCTTGGCTCCCTTGCCGTCGGAGACGTTGAGCGGCTGCGCGCCCTTCGATCCGTCGCGGTAGATGGCGACGGCCTTGAGGCCCTGACGCCAGGACTCGGCGTAGGCTTCGGCGACGTCTTCGATGGTGCAGTCGTGCGGCAGGTTGACGGTCTTCGAGATGGCTCCGGAGAGGAAGGGCTGCGCGGCAGCCATCATTTTGACGTGGCCCATGTAGTGAATGGAGCGCGTGCCCTTGGCCGGCTTGAAGGAACAGTCGAAGACGGCGAGGTGCTCGGGCTTGATGCCGGGTGCGCCTTCGATGGTGCCGGTTGCGTCGATGTAGCTGACGATGGCGTCGACCTGGGCGTTGTTATATCCAAGTTTGAAGAGCGCGGCGGGCACGGTGTTGTTGACGATCTTGATCATGCCGCCGCCGACGAGCTTCTTGTACTTGACGAGGGCGAGGTCGGGCTCGATGCCGGTGGTGTCGCAGTCCATCATGAAGCCGATGGTGCCGGTGGGCGCGTGGACGGTGACCTGCGAGTTGCGGTAGCCGTGCTTCTCGCCGTGGGTGAGTGCCTTGTCCCAGCAGTCTTTGCTGGCTGCGATGAGGTTGTCCAGTTCGGGGACGACGAAGGGCTCGGCTGAGGTCTTGGACTTACCGATCTTGTTGACCTCGGCGCGGTGCATGCGGATGACGTCGAGGAATGGCTCGCGGTTGATGTAGTAGCCGGGGCAGGCTCCGCCTTCGTGCTCAGCGGTTGCTGTGAGCGGCGTGGCTGATGCGAGCGCGGGGCAGCGTTCGGCGATGCGCGACGACTGCAGGTAGGCCTCGCCGCACATGATGGCGGTGAGGGTGGCGGCGAAGTCGCGGCCGGCATCGGAGTCGTAGGGCAGGCCGAAGGCCATGAGCAACGCGCCGAGGTTGGCGTAGCCCAAGCCGAGCGGCCGGTAGTCGTGCGAATTGCGCGCGATCGATTCGGTCGGGTAGCCGGAGTTGTCGACGAGGATCTCCATGGCGGTGATCATGACGTCGATGGCGTGGCGGTACGCGGCGATATCAAATGTGCCTGCGGGTGTTACGAATTTGAGCAGGTTGAAGCTCGACAGGTTGCAGGCCGAGTTGTCGAGGAACATGTACTCGGAGCACGGGTTCGAGGCGTTGATGCGCGCCGTGTTCTTCGAGGTGTGCCACTTGTTGATGGTCGAGTCGTACTGCATGCCGGGGTCGCCGCACTGCCAGGTGGCTTCGGCGATTTTGTACATGATGTCCCGGGCCTTGCGCGTCTCGACCGGCGCGTGCTCTTTGACGGTGTAGGTGGTGAACTCGCCGTCCTTCTCGTAGGCGCGCATGAACTCGTCGGTCACGCGGACGGAGTTGTTGGCGTTCTGGAAGAAGATGCTGCTGTAGGCCTCGGAATCTGGACCCGAAGACCCGTCATAGCCTTCCCGCATCAGGGCCCAGGCCTTGGCCTCTTCCTTCATCTTGCATTCGACGAAGTCGAGGATGTCCGGGTGGTCGACGTTGAGGATGACCATCTTCGCGGCGCGACGGGTCTTGCCGCCAGACTTGATGACTCCGGCGAAGGCGTCGAAGCCGCGCATGAAGCTGAGCGGGCCGGAGGCGGTGCCGCCGCCCGAGAGCAGTTCCATAGAACCGCGAATCGGAGAGAGGTTCGTGCCGGTGCCCGATCCCCACTTGAAGAGCATGCCTTCGGTCTTGGCCAGGGTGAGGATGGAGTCGAGCGAGTCGTCGACGGCGTTGATGAAGCAGGCCGAGCACTGCGGCTTGCGGTAGCCGGTCACGGAGAACTCGACGGCGCAGGTGTGCTGGTTCCAGTGCCAGTTCTGGGCATCGGAGTTGGGCTCGAGGCGGTCGCAGCCCACGTTGAACCAGACGGGAGAGTTGAAGGCGGCCTTCTGCGTCACGAGCAGATGCGCGAGTTCATCATGAAAGACAGCGGCGTCTTCGGGCGTGGCGAAGTAGCCGTTGGCCAAGCCCCAGTCGCGGATGGTCTCAGCGACGCGGCCGATGAGCTGGCGGACGCCGGTTTCACGGTCCGGAGTGTTCATCTGGCCATGCAGGTACTTGCTGGCGACGATGTTGGTCGCGGTCATTGACCAGTCCACCGGTGTTTCCACATTCTTCTGCTCGAAGATGCTCTTGCCGCTGGCGTCGGTAATGGATGCTGTGCGCAGTTCCCACTGGACTTCGTCGTACGGTGAAATGCCCGCCTTCGAGAAAAAGCGCTCGAATTTGAGGGCAGATGCGGTTTGGCTGGCGGCACCCTTCGCGGGCGCGGCTGGGGAGGCTGGGGAGCTGGTGATCTTCTTGGTGGCCTCGGCCATTGGTACTCCTTCTTGGGGGATACGGATTGTGATGCCCTCTTGTGAGGGTGGGTCTTGCTGGCTCCAGCATCTAAAAAAAGCCGGAAATGAGCGCAAAATGCGCCTCAAAAAAGCTCGAAAAGCAAGTCTGGAAAAGAACTGCTCAGGGAACTGCGGTTACCGGGTAAAACATCGCTGTCGCTGCATATGCGTGACCAAGCTCATCCCAGAAACCTTTGACAGTTTTAAGAGCTGCAGAGGCGAAGGTAGCTCTGTTAATAGTGTGTGTCAAGCCAGAACCACTACATCTAGTATTTTAGATGCAAATAGGTACCTGATTTGTGCAATTTCGGGGCTTCGGCTGTGGAGAACTCGGCAAGCCCTTACCAGCCGGGGAGATGAACGTTGTGTAAAAATCTCACCAATTGAGGCTATGCTTCGAGGAGTCGGCAAACAAGGCGCAGAAATGGTGCAAAGGCTGTGGAGAGCTGTGGGAACTGTGGAGGACTGGCCCCTTCGGCAGCGCTCAGGGCAGGCTGTCCACGCGCACGCGCCTTCGGCGCCTCTTCGCCTCCCATTGCCAGGTAATACATGCTATCCTTACTTCTTGGGAGACAGGTAAGGATGCCAAGCAGCAGCGTTAGCAGTAAAGGACAGGTTACGATTCCGCTGGAGATTCGCAATCGGCTGGGGATTAAAGAAGGCGACCGCCTTGAATTTGTCATCGAGGGTGAGAAGACGGTGCTGCGGCCTGCGCGTGGGAACCCGAATCCATTTGCGAAATACGTTGGGGCGTTGCCGCATTTTGGCAGTCGCGACGCGGTCACAAAGTGGGTGCGTAGTCTCCGCGATGACGACGAGGATGGCAAGTGAGGACGGCCATCGATACGAACATTCTCTCCTCTTTGTGGTCGGGTGAGCCGACGGCGCAAGGCATCTCAATCGCACTCAATGAGGCGCAGGGGCTGGGTGGGCTGGTGATCAGTCCGGCGGTTTATGCGGAGTTGCGTGCGTATCCGAGGGCGACGAAGGAATTTGTCGACGTATTTCTCGCGAACACGAATATTGTTGTCGATTGGGTGCTCGACGATGCGGTGTGGCAGCTTGTGGCAGATCGCTTTGGAGCATACGCTGAGCAGCGGAAGGCTGAGGCTGGCTCTCCGAAGCGCTTGTTAGCGGATTTTATTGTGGGCGCGCATGCCCTGCTCCATGCGGATCGGCTGATGACGCTCGATCATGGACGGTATGCGCGGGAGTTCGCTGAGTTGAAGGTTGTGTAGCAACCCCACATCTCGAAGGCGAGAGGTGGGGCACCCCCCGGTTCCATCCGATGCGGGTCTTTGACTATGCTTGGGAGCTAGTTGCATTTTTGAACGTACTTGGTTCCGGACACTGTGTATTGAATATCCATCTTATTGTTACTTCCCTTCAAGGGAGGACACAGACCCGCATAAGCTTTAGGGCCATTTGTGGCGGCCTGGGCCAACTGGTTGATGGTTACTTTGACGTTCGTTATCTGGGTATTCGAAGCATTGTATGTACCCCAGATTGGGGTCTGTCTTGTGGATGCTGCTTTATTGACGAGAGTGATGTTTTCCAGTGTCAGATGGTCATACGGAGCCTGCGGGAAGCGGACGGCAGGGTAAATGTTATTGAGGAAAGATGAGTCGTAGGTTGCGTCCACATTAGATATGGTTAAGTTCGTGCTGGTTAACAGGTCCAGCAGCCCGTCCGGGCGATAGGATTTATATCCGTTTACCTCGCTGTCGATTCGACTGCGCGCCTGCGGCGCTTCGCTCAGGATGACGGCAGTGAGGAGAAGCTGGCACTCGTGACGCTCGATGCATCGCTGAGATCCTTCGCTACGCTCAGGATGACGGCAGTTGTTGGAGTTGTGGAGGAAACGAAAAAGCCCCAGCATTTTGCTGGGGCTTTTTCGTTTGCCCTGAACAGCCTGCCCTGAGCGTAGCCGTAGGGGCCAGTCCGCCGCCGGAGGCTTGGGATTTAAGAAGGAAAAGCCCGGCGCGAAACCGGGCTTTTCCTTCTTGCTTTGGGTTGTGGCGCCGAAGGCGCGTGTGCCTGGACGGCCAGTCCTACTCGGCGGCCATTTCTTCGGCTTCGCCTTCCTGGCGCATCATTTCGAGTTCGCGCTCGGCTTCTTCGAAGGCGGACTGCACTTCCTGCTGGACCTTGGCTGCCGCTTCTTCGAGCTCCGGTGAGAGCTGGATGTTGCGGTAGTATTCCATGCCGGTTCCGGCGGGGATGAGACGACCGACGATGACGTTTTCCTTGAGGCCGCGCAGGTTGTCGACGGCGCCGTTGATGGACGCCTCGGTGAGTACACGCGTGGTCTCCTGGAAGCTGGCTGCCGAGATGAAGCTCTCGGTCGACAGCGACGCCTTGGTGATGCCGAGCAGCAACGGACGGCCAATGGCCGGACGACCGCCGTTCGAGATCACTCGCTCGTTCTCCAGGCGGAAGCGGAACTTATCCACCTGCTGTTCGAGCAGGAAGTTGGTGTCGCCGACTTCCTCGATCTTCACCCAGCGGAGCATCTGACGGACGATGGTCTCGATGTGCTTGTCCGAGATGGCCACGCCCTGGAGACGGTAGACTTCCTGGATTTCGTTGACCAGGTAAGCCTGCAGCTCCTTTTCACCGAGTACGGCAAGAATGTCGTGCGGGTTGAGCGGTCCATCCATGAGCGGCTCGCCGGCGCGCAGGCGTTCACCTTCCTGCACGTTGACGTGGATACCGCGTGGCACCGAGTATTCCTTCTCCTCGCCGTTGTCAGCGGTGACGTAGATCTTACGCTGACCCTTCGCGACTTCACCGAACTTCACCACACCATCGATTTCGCTGATGATGGCGGTTTCGCGCGGCTTGCGGGCTTCGAAGAGCTCGACGACGCGGGGTAGACCGCCGGTGATGTCCTTGGTGCGCGTGGTTTCGCGCGGAATCTTGGCAAGGATATCGCCGGGGAAGACCTCGTCGCCGTCCTGGATCATGAGGTGAGCGCGTGAAGGCATCAGATAACGCTTGTTGCCCTTCGCGCCCTTGATGATGATCGCAGGCTGACGCTTCTCATCGGGCGAATCGCCGACGACGAGACGCGAGAGGCCGGTGACTTCATCCACTTCTTCGTGCAGGGTGATGCCTTCCTGCAGATCCTTGAACTGGATGGTGCCGCCGATCTCCGTCAGGATGGCGAAGGTGTACGGATCCCACTCGGCCAGCGACTGGCCCAGCTGAACCTTTGCACCGTCTTCGACCTTGAGCTTTGCGCCGTAAACGATCTGGTAGCGCTCTTTCTCGCGACCACGGTCGTCAACAACTGCAATTGATCCCGAGCGATTCATCGAAACCAGATCGCCACCCTTCGAACGGACAGTGACCATATTGATGAAGCGCACAGCGCCATTGTTTTTCGCATCGAGCTTCGACTGCTCAGAGACACGCGATGCCGTACCACCGATGTGGAAGGTACGCATGGTGAGCTGCGTTCCCGGTTCGCCGATGGACTGCGCCGCGATAACGCCGACTGCTTCACCGAGTTCAACCATCTTGCCCGAGCCGAGGTTGCGGCCGTAGCAGAGGATGCAGACGCCGCGCTTCGATTCGCAGGTGAGCACGGAGCGGATCTTGACGCGCTCGATGCCGGCTGCCTGAATCTGCGAAGCGAGGTCTTCGCTGATCTCCTGGTTGATGTCGACGATGATGTTGCCTTCGAAGTCCTTGAGCTTCTCGAGCGAGACGCGACCGATGATGCGGTCACGCAACGGCTCGATGATCTCGCCGGATTCGACGATCGGCGTCACATAGATGCCTTCGACGGTTCCTCAGGTGAACTCGCTGACGATGACGTCCTGTGCCACGTCGACGAGACGACGGGTCAGGTAGCCGGAGTCAGCGGTCTTGAGTGCAGTGTCAGCCAGACCCTTACGCGCGCCGTGGGTCGAGATGAAGTACTCGAGCACGGTGAGGCCTTCACGGAAGTTCGCCGTGATCGGCGTTTCGATGATTTCGCCTGACGGCTTGGCCATCAATCCACGCATACCGGAGAGCTGACGAATCTGTTGCTTCGAGCCACGAGCGCCGGAATCGGCCATGATGTAGATCGGGTTCATGGCTCCTTCCTTGTCGGCGTTCTTCATGTTGTTGAACATCTCGTCGGCGACGCGTTCGGTGACCGTCGACCAGAGTTGAATGACCTTGTTGTTGCGCTCACCGTTGGTGATGGCGCCGTCAAGGTACTGCTGCTGCACGGCAAAGCGCTGCTTTTCCGCTTCGCGCACGACAGCGTACTTCGTCTCCGGGATGACCATGTCATCGAGGCCGACGGAGAGGCCGGAACGTGTCGCGTACTGGAAGCCCAGCTCCTTGATACGGTCGAGCATCTTGACCGTGACTTCAAGGCCGAGGTTCAGGTAGCAGTAGTTGACCAGCTGGCCGATGCCCTTCTTCTTGAGCAGACCGTTGACGTACGGCATGCCGTCGGCAAGGGCGTCGTTCAGGATGGCGCGACCGACGGTGGTGGTGATGTACTGCTTGTCGTACTGCACCGGTTCGGTGTGCGTCAGATCCTGATCGTCGTACGCGGTGGTCATGTCGAGGACAGGACCGGTGTAGCGCAGACGGATCGGCGTGAGCGTTTCGATCTCCTTGGCTTCGAGAGCCATGAGCACTTCTTCGGTGTTGGCGAAGACGCGGCCTTCACCTTTGGCACCCTTCTTAGCCTTGGTCAGGTAGTAGAGGCCAAGCACCATGTCCTGTGTAGGCACGGTGATGGGCTGACCTGACGCGGGCGATAGGATGTTGTGCGAAGCGAGCATGAGCACGCTGGCTTCGACCTGCGCTTCGGGCGACAGAGGAATGTGCACGGCCATCTGGTCACCGTCGAAGTCCGCGTTGAAGGCGGTGCAGACGAGCGGGTGAATCTTAATGGCCTTGCCTTCGACGAGCACAGGCTCGAAGGCCTGGATGCCGAGGCGGTGCAGGGTTGGGGCGCGGTTCAAGAGCACCGGATGGTCCTTGATGACTTCTTCAAGGATGTCCCACACGATCGGCTCCTGCAGCTCGACCATTTCTTTCGCCTGCTTGATGGTGGTGCAGTGGCCTGTCTGCTCAAGGCGGTGATAGATGAAGGGCTTGAAGAGTTCAAGCGCCATCTTCTTCGGCAGACCGCACTGGTGCAGTTTCAGCTCCGGACCGACGACGATGACCGAACGGCCAGAGTAATCGACGCGCTTGCCGAGCAGGTTCTGACGGAAGCGGCCCTGCTTGCCCTTGAGGGTGTCAGAGAGCGACTTCAGCGGACGGTTGTTAGCACCGCGCAGAACGCGGCCACGGCGACCGTTGTCGAATAGAGCGTCGACAGCTTCCTGCAGCATGCGCTTTTCGTTGCGCACAATCACCTCAGGCGCATGGAGGTCCATGAGCTTCTTGAGGCGGTTGTTGCGGTTGATGACGCGGCGATAGAGATCGTTCAGATCAGACGTAGCGAAGCGGCCGCCGTCCAGAGGAACGAGTGGGCGCAACTCCGGCGGAATGACCGGGATCACGTCGAGGATCATCCACTGCGGCTTGTTGCCGGACTTGCGGAAGGCTTCGACGACCTTGAGGCGCTTGGAATACTTGAGGCGCTTCTGGAGCGAGGTTTCGACCTTCATGCGCTCGCGGAGCTCGACTCCCAGCTCGTCGACGACGACACGCTTGAGCAGCTCCTTGATCGCTTCGGCGCCCATCATGCCTTTGAAGCCAGTGGGGCGATACTGCTGGTCGAGTTCACGGAAGCGGTTCTCGTCCTTGATGATCTCGCGCTCGCGGGTGGGCGAGTCGCCTGGATCGACGACAACGTAGCTCTCGAAGTAGAGCACGCTTTCAAGATCGCGCAGCGAGATGTCGAGCAGGTGGCCGATGCGCGACGGCAGGCCCTTGAAGAACCAGACGTGCGAGCAGGGCGAGGCCAGCTCGATGTGGCCGAGGCGCTCACGGCGAACCTTCGACAGCGTGACTTCAACGCCGCACTTGTCGCAGATGACGCCGCGGTGCTTCATGCGCTTGTACTTGCCGCAGAGACACTCCCAGTCAGTGACCGGGCCGAAGATGCGGGCGCAGAACAAGCCATCGCGCTCCGGCTTGAAGGTGCGGTAGTTGATGGTTTCAGGCTTCGTGACTTCGCCATGCGACCAGCTGCGAATCTTCTCGGGCGAAGCGAGCGAGATGCGAATAGCGTCGAAATCCGTGATCGGGCTGGTTAATTCAAATGGGCTGGAACGGTACAAGGTGATCCTCCTTGACAGCTAGCTATTAGCTTTTAGCCGTTAGCTCTTAGCTGCGTTTACTTCTGTTCGTTACATGCAACGCTATCGAAACTGCGCTGCTGAATCTCTGCTTCACCCTCAACCGCAGCTCTTAACGCTCAGGGCTAAGAGCTGGCGGCTGATGGCTGTCTTAATCCGCGGCTGCGAATGTTGGCAGCGGCTGCTTCTTTGCTTCGTCGCCGATCTGCTTGATGAGTTCGACATCAAGGCAGAGGGCCTGCAGCTCGCGGATCAACACGTTGAACGATTCCGGCACGCCGGGCTCGATGGCTGCCTCGCCCTTGACGATGGCCTCGTAAATCTTGGTACGGCCATAGACGTCGTCGGACTTGGCGGTGAGCAGCTCCTGAAGGATGTATGCGGCACCGTATGCTTCGAGCGCCCACACTTCCATTTCTCCGAAGCGCTGGCCACCGAACTGCGCCTTACCACCCAGCGGCTGCTGCGTGATGAGCGAGTACGGCCCGATCGAGCGTGCGTGGATCTTGTCGTCAACCAGGTGCGAGAGCTTGAGCATGTAGATGTAGCCCACGGTCGCCGGTTGTTCGAACTCTTCGCCGGTCATGCCGTCGAAGAGCGGCGTCTTGCCTGAGCTGGGAAGCCCGGCTGCGGCAAGCAACGCCTTGATCTCGGTTTCGCGCGCGCCGTCAAAGACCGCGGTGCCAAACCAGATGCCCTTCTCCATGCCGAGGCCGACGCGCCTTACCTGCTCGTCGTCGAGCTCAAGCAACTGGCGCAGAGCAGCGGTGCCGCCGAAACGCTCCTTGAAGACTTCGCGAATCACATTGGCATCCTGGTTCTGCTTCACGATTGCGGCAACCTGCTCGCCGAGTTCGTGCGCAGCCCAGCCAAGGTGCGTTTCGAGAATCTGACCGACGTTCATACGCGAAGGCACGCCCAGCGGGTTGAGAACAATTTCAACCGGCTTGCCATCGGGCAGATACGGCATGTCTTCTTCAGGCAGGATGCGCGCGATGACGCCCTTGTTACCGTGGCGTCCGGCCATCTTGTCACCGACCGAGAGCTTACGCTTCATGGCGATGTAGACCTTGACCAGCTTGATGACGCCGGGAGCCAATTCGTCGCCCTTCTGCAGCTTGCCGATCTTCTCGTTCGTGATTTTGCGCAGCACATCGATCTGACGCGAGGTCATTTCCTCGATCTCGTCGATCTGCTCATTCACGCGCGGGTCCTTGTCGTTATAACGGATGCGCTTGAGGTTCTTGGTCGAGATCAGCTCGATGGTGTCGCGGTCGAGGATCGCTCCCTTCACGAGGAGGCGCTTGTTGGTGCGCTCGTCGTGCAGGTCGGCCAGCACTTCCTTGCCGCCAAGGATTCCTTCAAGACGCTTGAGGCGCTCGTCGGTGAGAATACGAATCTCATCGGCCAGGTTCTTCTCAAGCTTTGCAATCTGCTCGGCTTCGATCAGCTTGGCGCGCTCGTCCTTTTCCTGCCCCTTGCGGGAGAAGATGCGGACGTCGACCACCGTGCCTTCGATACCCGGAGGGCAGGTGAGCGATGCGTCGCGGACGTCGCCGGCCTTTTCACCGAAGATGGCGCGCAGCAACTTCTCTTCCGGCGTCAACTGGGTTTCGCCCTTGGGCGTCACCTTGCCGACGAGAATGTCGTTGTGCTTGATCTTGGCGCCGATGCGGATGACACCGCTCTCGTCCAGATCGCGCAGCGCGCTCTCTGAGACGTTAGGGATGTCACGCGTGATCTCTTCTGGCCCGAGCTTCGTGTCGCGCGCTTCGATCTCGAACTCTTCGATGTGGACTGAGGTGTAGTAGTCCTCACGAACGAGCTTTTCCGAGATGAGGATCGCGTCCTCGAAGTTGTATCCGCGCCACGGCATGAAGGCGACCAGAACATTTCGTCCGAGTCCAAGCTCGCCCTGCTCCGTGCAAGGACCGTCAGCGATGACCTGTCCCTTCGCCACGCGGTCGCCCTGACGGACGATCGGCTTCTGGTTGATGCAGGTGTTCTGGTTCGAGCGCTTGAACTTCGTGAGCTGGTAGATGTCCGAACCAACCTCACGCGACAGCTGCGTGGGGTGATGCTCGCCTTCTACGCGGATGATGATGCGCTCGGAGTCAACCGAATCGACCACGCCGTTACGACGAGCCAGGATGACAGCTCCTGAGTCGCGCGCGGTCACGCCTTCCATGCCGGTTCCGACGAGCGGAGCCTCCGACACGAGCAGCGGAACCGACTGGCGTTGCATGTTGGCGCCCATCAGCGCGCGGTTCGCGTCGTCGTGCTCAAGGAACGGCACGAGCGATGCGGCCACGGAGACAAGCTGCTTCGGGCTCACGTCAACGTAGTCGACTTCCGACCGGCTGACGAGAACGAAGTTGCCCTGACGGCGGGCATTCACCAGCTCTTCAGTGATGTTGCCTTCCGCGTCGAGCTCGATGTTCGCCTGCGCGATGGTGTGACGATCTTCTTCCCACGCCGACAGATAGAACGAGAACGGATCGAATTCGATTGCGCGCTTCTTATCCTTCTTGAGCTGGTTGTTCAGCTTCAGCGCTTCGGACTTCTCGAGGTGATCGCCGACACGCAGACCGCTCTCACCGGCGTTGTTGACCTGAACATAGTCCAGCACGCGGTGATCTTTCACGCGACGATAGGGCGACTCGATGAAGCCGTATTCGTTGATGCGCGCAAAGCACGAGAGCGAGCTGATGAGTCCGATGTTCGGACCTTCCGGCGTCTCAATCGGGCAGATACGGCCATAGTGCGTCGGGTGCACATCGCGGACTTCGAATCCGGCGCGCTCACGCGAGAGACCGCCAGGCCCAAGGGCGGAGAGACGGCGCTTGTGCGTGATCTCCGACAGAGGGTTGGTCTGGTCCATGAACTGCGAGAGCTGCGAGGAGCCGAAGAACTCACGGATTGCCGCCATGACGGGCTTCGCGTTGATGAGGTCGTGCGGCATCGCCGTCGACATCTCCTGGTAGACGCTCATCTTTTCCTTGATGGCGCGCTCCATACGCACAAGACCGATGCGGAACTGGTTTTCCATCAGCTCACCGACTGCGCGGACGCGGCGGTTGCCAAGGTGATCGATATCGTCCACCACGCCGATGTTCTTGCGCAGCTTGAGCAGGTAGCGGATGGTGCCGTAGAAATCTTCCGGCGTCAGCGTGCGCTTGTCGAGTTGGGTGGCGTCCTGGTTCTCATACAGCTTGATGTTGAACTTGAGACGGCCCACGCGCGAGAAGTCGTACTTGCGCGGATCGAAGAACATGCCTTCGAAGAGCGCAGTCGCGGTGTCGAGGGTCGGCGGATCGCCTGGACGCAGCTTGCGGTAGATCTCGATCAGAGCCTCTTCCGGCTTGCGCACGGAGTCGCGGCGGAGCGTGTTGGTGATGATGTTGCCCACATCATCGCGCTCAGGGAAGAAGAGCTCGATCGAGGTGACGCCGCTCTGTGCGATCTTGTGCAGCTTGTCCTGTGTGAGTTCCTGGTTGGCTTCGAGGAAGACTTCGCCTGTAGTCGTATCGATGACGTCGGCTGCGGTGACGGCATTGTCGAGCTCGGCCGTTTCGATTTCGACCTCAGAGACTTTGTGCGCGCGCAGCGCCTTCAGGATCGACGGCGTGACCTTGCGGCCAGAGTGCGCAATCTCTTCGCCCTTGACGACAACGGCGTGCGCGGGCTTCGCGCCGAGCAGATGCGTCGGCTTCTCTGCGCTCTCATCGAGCGTCCAGAAGAGCTTGCCATCCTTCACCGAAATCTTGTCGACGGTGTAGAAGGTCTTGAGAATCTCTTCGTCGGACTTGAGGCCGAGGGCGCGCAGGAAGATGGTGCCGAGGAATTTGCGCTTGCGATCGATGCGGACGTAGAGCGTGTTCTTCTGGTCGTACTCAAACTCAACCCAGGAGCCGCGGTACGGGATGATCTTGCCGAGGAAGTAGGTGCGGTTGTTCGCGGTCTCAAAGAAGACGCCGGGCGAACGGTGCAGCTGCGAAACGATGACGCGCTCCGTGCCGTTGACGATGAAAGTGCCGTTCTGCGTCATCAGCGGAATGTCGCCAAAGAAGACTTCCTGCTCCTTGATGTCGCGGATGGTCTTCGCGCCGGTCTCGGCGTCCTTGTCGTAGATCGTCAGGCGCACGGTGACCTTGAGCGGAGCGGAGAAGGTCATGCCGCGCTCTTCGCACTCAGCCTGGTCGTACTTGAGCTGCAGGCTGACAGGGTCGCCGCACTTGTTGCAGAAGTCAGGCGTGTTCTTGTTGTAGGTGCCGCACTTGTGGCAGAGCACATCGCCGGGATGGAACGGATCGGTGATGACCATGGCGCCGCAATTGACGCAGGCGGTGCGCAGGTGATGCAGACCCTTCAGGTGTCCGCACTTGCACTCCCAGTTGCCGATCGAAAAGTCGACGAAATCGAGCTGCGAGATGTTACGAAAATCGGTGATGGGGAAGACCGAAGTGAAGACGGACTGCAGTCCATTGTCTTCGCGCTCGGAAGGCAGTTTGTCCATCTGCAGAAAACGCTCATAAGAACGCCGCTGCACTTCGATCAGGTTAGGGATCTGGATGGATGTAGGAATCTTTGAAAAATCGAGACGGCTGCGTAGGGCGCGGTTCTCGTTCGCCATGCTTCACTCCTGGGGCTCGTAAACGCGAGGTTGAAAGACATGTTGTCCGAGTCACACAACATGCCGGGGTTGCTGCTTGTCCTGCTGTTCCGTCCTCGCCCGGAAGCAGCATGATTTTTTCTGTTAACCTGCAACGCCAAAACGGAACGTGCCGGTTTTGAAACTCTCGTGCGGAGCTTTCCACATCTCCGGTCTTGCAAATCCAGACAACCTCGCGGTACAAAGAAACGTCAGAGCGAGTGCTGGGCAAAAGCTGCTAGAGCAGCATGAGGCGGGGTACCGGGAGGAGAGGCAAGCGAAAACGGGGAAAGAAAAGAAACGAGACAAATGCCAAAAGCCCGTAGAGACAAGATGTCCTACGAGCGCCACAACCGGATTGTGCACTTGTTAAAAACAGAATGTTCGTTTCCCGCCGCTTCGCAAACTGCGTGTATGCCGCCCTACAGCCGATTCCTAGTTTCACATCTGCGAGTCCGCCGCATGCCCACAGATATGCCGGCATTGAATGTATGCCGATAATATTTTCTTTGCGCTACTCCACGACCAGAAGGAAGTGCTGCAACCTCTTGATTCGCCGCGATTTATAATCCAATCGCACAAGAAAAACGCAGAAGTCGCGCTTCCAGCTCAGCCTACCGTGCAAGAGAAAAGCCAAGCGGAACGCGCACTATTTATAATAGCGCGTTCCGCTTTGGCATGCAACTTGCCTTCTTGACAATCGAGCTTACTTGACTTCGACGGTCGCGACGTTCTCAAACTTCTTCTTGATGGCTTCGGCATCTTCCTTGCTGATGTTTTCCTTCAGAGGCTTCGGAGCACCGTCGACCAGGTCCTTGGCTTCCTTCAGACCCAGCGAGGTGACTTCGCGTACGGCCTTGATGGTGTTGATCTTGTTCGCGCCGGCATCCTTGAGGATAACGGTGAACTCGGTCTGCTCGACTGCCGCAGGCGCTGCCGCGCCGGCTGCACCACCGGCAACGACAACCGGGGCTGCCGCTGCTGCCGAAACGCCAAGACGCTCTTCGAGCTTCTTTACCAGGGCCGCTGCGTCCAGCAGGCTAAGCCCGACAATCTGATCTTCCAACTGCTGCAAATCCGCCATGATGTTCTCCATGTGAAACTAAATTTTGTTTTACTCGCCGGAACGCCGCCGCTCCGGTTGCCGCTTGCCCGCTTTGAGGTTTCCGTTGTGCCCAGACCCAGCACCCCTCAAGCCTGCTTACGGCGAATCCTTCTCAACTCTTCTTCGAGTAGCCTTCAGCTACTCGGCTGCGGGAGCTTCTGCTTCCCCGCCTGAAACTTCCGGTGCTGCCGGCTCGGATGCTGCAGCAGGTTCGGCGGCTGCTGCCGGAGGTTCCGCTGCTGCCTGTACCGGCTCGGCCGCTGCAACAGGCTCGGCAACTACTGCCGGAGTCTCCGCTGCCTGCGCCTGCTCGGCTACAGGAGCTTGTTCCGCCGCCGCAGGAGCCTGCGCCCCGGCAAACTTGTTCTTCTCGACCGCCTGGTTGATCACGACAGCCAGATCGCGGCCCGTCGCGTTGATGACGGTGGCCAGACGCTGCGCCGGAGAATTGATGAGGAAGAGCAGCTTCGCGAAGAGCTCTTCCTTGCCGGGCATGGTCGCCAACTGCTTGACTTCTTCAACGGTAATTACTTTGCCGTCGATGATGCCGAGCTTAAAGGTGAACTCCGCGTTGTCGCTTACCCAAGTAGAAAGCGCCTTGGCAAGCGCGACCGGGTCGCCGCTGGTATAAGCGACGGACGAAACGCCCTTAAGGCCCTGGAGGGCTGCTTCAATCTTCGAACCCTGGGCTGCGCGGGCTGCGAGCTTGTTCTTGAGCACGCGGTAACGGCCGCCTGCGGCGCGAACGGTCCTGCGCAGCTCAAAATCCTGCGCGACGGTGAGCTTGGCAAAGGTTCCGACAATCGCGCTGGTTGAGCCTTCAAGCTCGTGCGCCAGCTGCGTGACTTTCTCTGCCTTCTTTGCTCTGGTAAATGGCATTGTTTTAAATCCTTACTGGCCACCACCTGCAGCGCATTGCGCTTAAACAGGCTGGCCGGAAAACCTGTAACGTGTCGGCCTACGCCTTGGCTGCCTGATCGGCAACAGACTGATCGAGCGAAATTCCGGGACCCATCGTCGAGCTGAGCGTAATGCCCTTGACGTATTTGCCCTTGGCCGCGGAAGGCTTGGCGCGCATGATGCTCGTGATAACGGTGAGCGCATTGTCGACCAGCTTCTCCGGCGGAAACGAAAGCTTGCCCACGGGAACGTGGACCAGGGCTGTCTTATCCGTGCGGAACTCGACCTTACCGGCCTTGATTTCCTTGACGGCTGCGGCGACATCGTTGGTCACCGTGCCCGTCTTCGGGTTCGGCATCAGGCCGCGTGGTCCGAGCACCTTACCGAGACGTCCCACCGATTTCATCATGTCGGGCGTCGCGATCAGGGCGTCAAAGTCGGTCCAGCTTTCCTTCTGAATCTTCTCGACCAACTCATCGCCGCCGACGATGTCCGCGCCCGCCGCTTCGGCGTCACGCTGACGGTCGCCCGTGGTGATGACGGCAACCTTCTTGGATTTGCCCAGACCGTGCGGCAGGACTACCGTTCCGCGTACCATCTGGTCGGCATGCTTCGGATCGACGCCGAGACGCAGCGTGAGATCGACCGTCTCATCGAACTTTGCAAACTTGACTTTCTGCAGAAGCGGAACCGCATCCTGGAGCGAATAGGGGCGGTTTTCTACAGCCGCACGCGCCTTCGCAATATTCTTGCTGACTTTCTTAGCCATGTATTCCTCGTCTCCCACCGCACAGTCGTTGGAGCCTGCTGGCCGTGGTGTTGTTGACTGCGTCCAAGCTGGCGCTTGAGACGCATCTTTGATTATGCCACACATTTCCCGCTTTTCCTACGGGGAATGTGTTACCTGGCTTACGCTGTAACTTCGATTCCCATCGAGCGCGCCGTGCCCTTGATGCTCTTGACGGCGGCTTCGACAGAAGCGGCATTCAGGTCGGGCATCTTCTGCTTGGCGATGTCGAGCACCTGGGCTTCAGTCACCTTGCCGACCTTGTTCTTGTTCGGCGTGCCCGAACCCTTGGCCAGGTTGGCTGCCTTCTTGAGCAGCACCGCGGCCGGAGGCGTCTTGGTGATGAAGGTGAAGGTGCGGTCGACGTAGACGGTGATGACGACCGGGATGATCAGGCCCGCCATCTCCTTGTTCTGCGTACGCGCGTTGAACTGCTTGCAGAACTCCATGATGTTGACCTGGGCCTGGCCGAGGGCCGGACCAACCGGCGGTGCAGGCGTCGCCTTGCCGGCTTCAATCTGGAGCTTTACCTGCGTCTGTACTTTCTTTGTCGGAGCTGCCATTGCGTAAAACCTTTCTTTTCGGCGAGCGATTTAGCTCAGCCCGATTCTTTTCTGCCAAATTCTTTCTATCGAAACCGGTTTACCTCAGGGGCTAAAGCCTCTTTTCACCGGTCTTGATCGCGAGGGCTAAAGCCCTCGCCTACCTACCTAGACGACCTTCTCTACCTTGCCGAATTCAAGTTCGACCGGAGTGGAGCGGCCGAAAATTGTGACCATCACCTTGAGCGTCTCGCGGTCTTCGTTCACTTCGTCCACGATGCCGTTGAAGTTCGCAAATGGGCCTTCGGTGATCCGTACCGACTCGTTCTTCTCGAACTTGATCTTGAGGCGCGGCTTCTCTTTCGAAACATCGGTGCGGAAGAGAATCGAGCTGACCTCTTCCTCGCTCAACGCCACCGGCTTGTCGCCCGTGCCGAGAAAGCCCGTAACGCGCGGAGTGTTCTTGATGACGTGCCACAGATCATTGTCGAGGTCCATTTCGACCAGCACATAGCCCGGCAGGAAGACACGCTCGACGGTGCGCTTTTTGCCGTTGACGATCTCGGTAACCGGCTCGGTCGGAATCATCACGCGGCCGATCTTGTTCTGCAGACCAAAGGCCTGCACGCGGCTCTCGAGCGACTCGCGCACCTTGCGCTCGAAACCCGAGTAGGCGTGGATGATGTACCACTTGAAACGCTCGCTGGCTGGGGGTCCTAGCTGCTCAGGCGCGCCGTTTTCGGCTGTCTCGTGTTGAATTTCTTCTGCCATATACCTTCTTTATCCGAGGGGCTTCTGCTCCCGCCCTCCGGCTTTTACATGCTTACTGCGTTCCACCCAGCCAATGCAGTAGCCACTTCAGCGCGTTGCCCAGCACTGAGTCAATCACATAGAAAAACGCCGCGAAGATGAAGACTGCCACAATCACGACCGTCGTGGTCGACTGCACCTCGGAACGCGAGGGCGTGACCACTTTACGCATCTCACCGCGCACGTCCTTCAGGAAATCGACGGTGCGCGTCCAGAACGCCGTCACCTGGTTCGTGGTGGTGCTCTTTTGCGGTGAGCCGGAACGCTCTTCGCCAGTCGCCAATGCCGTCTTCGCCATTTCGCTACTTCCTTCTTGTACGCTGACAACCTTCTGGCTGTTCCGCGGCAACCCCTCAATGGCAGCGGGCTGCAGACTGCATCACTTTCCTGGCAGGGGCGCTCGGATTCGAACCGAGAAGTTCGGTTTTGGAGACCGACAGTTTAACCGTTGAGCTTACGCCCCTACATTCGAGGGCTTCGCGGTGAAACTGCTCCCGCCCTCTGACTTTGCTCGCGCTAGCCGGCGCTCGCTCC
>Ga0206841_1079_pt1 | contig 20702 bp, 20 predicted proteins | sample Alteio_BWOrgCont_25_FD_152851 | JGI IMG/M metagenome (GOLD analysis project Ga0206841, IMG submission 152851) | Enriched cells from forest soil in Barre Woods Harvard Forest LTER site, Petersham, Massachusetts, United States -... | ecosystem: Environmental > Terrestrial > Soil > Temperate forest >... | reverse complement strand
CCGAGGTGTTTACTTTATCAATGGGAATTACAATTGGTTTTTGCTTATCAAAATCAATTATAAAAATGAACGGAGTCCCTGCCTGTGAGTATGCGTTTAATTCTTCTAACAATTTTCCTTCTTTTGCCCAAAATTGCAAAAATATTATCGGGTAGCAATTTTAGTTACATATTGGGCATTGTCAGTTATTACCTGTATGATATATATTCCCGGTGTAATGGAATTAGTCAATTGAATTTTACTCTCATGTGGAAAATTTGTTTCCGCCAATACCTGACCTAGAACATTTAATATCCTTATCGATTTAATTGCTGTAATATCTATATCCGGCAGCACAATACAATTTTCAATAGAATTATAATATACCGAACCTTGCTTTGTTATAATCTGGTTGATTCCCGTTGTAGTATTTACATTTACGTAAAGCTTTGCAGGGTCCAATTCACAACCGCCTGATTGTGTTTCTGTAACCTGAACATAACCACTATACTTACTGAAATTTACTGTTATGCTGTTGGTACCTTGCCCGCTTACAATAGTACAACCGGGCGGAACTGTCCATAGGTAGGTAGAGCCCGTGGTTGACGGCACACTATAAATTTTGCCGGCACCGTAATCATTAACAGTAATAGGCCCTGTAATGGAATATGGCCCGGGTATGAGGTTAAAAAACTGAGCAGCCCAATATGTAGAATGAAAATTCTTTTCTTCCACAGCATACGTTGCCGTTGCACCTCCCTGTCTTGGGCAGCTTCCTGTATCTACTGCTATAGCATGTGGCATGCCTGTGATTTTATAATGATACACAACAGGAACAGAAGAACTGTCATTATAAATAGTTAACTGCACATTTGAATTACCCTGGAACGAATTATTTGTGGAATCAATAATTTGATTGGCATGATCAAGATTTGTCCATTGCCGTATTAACTGGGTAGTATTGGTAGTATCTACTACCAAATCAGCCGTTCCCTGAAAAACAGCTAAATGAGGATAGGAGCCTGTAAATCCCGGATTCTGGTTCCTTACCAATGCACCCCAACCGGCGGGGCTATTAGTTACGAGACCATCCATCGCATCAAGAGCTTCAGTTGCATTTGTAGCTGCGCCGTAAGGACCACCTGACATTATTGCCCCTGAAACAAAAGTAGCTGGGTAAACAGCCATCATAACAGCACTCATTTCTCCTCCTGCAGAAACACCGGTTACATATATTGCATTAGTATCTATCGAATATTTGCTTTTCATATACTCTATCATCTGCATAATAGATAAAGCTTCACCTACGTTCTTCCTTATATCCGTTGTATCGAACCAGTTGAAACATAGTTCACTGTTATTTATTGCCTGTTGTTCTGGATATACTACATAGAACTTGTGAAGGTTAGCCAGTTTATTCCAACCACTTTGTTGTGAGAATGATGTAGCATTTTCAGTGCACCCATGCATGGCTATGACTAATGGTGCAGCTCCGGTTATACCTGATGGAACATAGTTATACATATTAAGATTACCGGGATTACTTCCGAAGCTTGTAATTTGGGTAATACTTTGACCCATAATACGAGCAGATATACCAGCAAGCAATACTACAGTTAATAATATTGACTTCGGTGAAACAGGAATAGTGCTTCTCATTATAAATGCTTTAAATGTTATACGGCCCAAGGTATACAAATGTAATAATTCCTCTTAAAAAATGTTAATTACACTATTACGGGTCGGTAAAGTATACTAATATTGCAAAGAGGATTGTTCTGGAAAGAGTTTCCACCGCACATATTCTTCACTAATTTACGTGGTATGAAAAAATATCGTTACCTTTTTTCTTCTATTCTGGTCTTGTCATTTTTCTCACTTATTGCAAATGCTCAATCAGACCCTGGAAAGAACTGGCAAAACAAAAGTATTGAGAAAGACAGTGTTTATGGCACTGGTTCTGATGAAGCTTTACTATTACTAAAAGGCAGAAAATCAACAACAGTAATTGTTGCTGTTATTGATGGTGGAACACAAATTAACCACCCCGGACTGAAACCGAATGTATGGACAAACCCTAAAGATATTAGCGGCAATAAAGTTGATGATGAGCATAATGGTTATGTAGACGACATTCATGGATGGGATTTTATTGGCGGAAAAGACAGCGATGTAAGACAGGATAATCTTGAAGTAACAAGGCTTTACAGGGACCTTGGCAAGAAATACGCCAATATAACTGCTGATAAAGTTTCAAAAGAAGATATGGCAGAATACAAAACATATCTTAAGGTGAAACATGATTTTGAAACCGATTATGCCAACGACAAATTCGCATACGACAACTTCAAGGGATTTATAGATACAATAAACCTTGTAAAAAAGGCGATGGGCAAAAGCGACTTTACAAAAGACGATCTGGCACAATACACCCCTACAGACAGCGCAATGGCTAAGGCAAAGAAACGTATCTCAAGAAATTTCAGGAGGTTCCAGCAATACATTAAAAACGCTACAGCCGATTCAATGATAAAATTGGTGCAACCTGCCATAGATCATTATTATGTTTCACTTAATTATCAATACAATGTAAATTTCAACCCACGTTTTATTGTCGGAGATAATTACCCTGACGCTTCAGAGAAATATTATGGTAATGCAGATGTCGTAGGACCAACCGATGAGCACGGAACACACGTAGCAGGTATTATTGGTGGTGTACGTACCGGTAAACCGGACGGGCCAGAAGGGATTGCTGACAATGTAAAACTTATGATTGTAAGAGTGGTTCCTGATGGTGACGAACGCGATAAAGACGTAGCTAATGGAATAAGGTATGCAGTTGACAATGGAGCCAAGGTTATAAATATGAGTTTTGGTAAAGGATATGCATACAACAAAAAAGCTGTAGATGAAGCAGTGAAATATGCCGAAGCACATGATGTACTGTTGGTTCACGCTGCAGGGAATGATCATAACGACAATGATTCTGTGCAGGATTATCCTAATCGCCGCTATCTTGGCAGCCACAAGCAAGCAAAAAACTGGATAGAGGTTGGAGCATCTGATGTAAAAGGAATGCCTGCCTCGTTCAGTAACTATGGAAAAAAATCGGTTGATGTATTTGCACCCGGTGCAAAAATTTACAGTACCATACCCGATTCAGCTTATGCATACCTTAGCGGTACCAGCATGGCATCACCATGTGTTGCGGGTGTTGCAGCCATAATAAGGGAGTATTTCCCAACACTTACGGCAAAACAGGTAAGAAAAATAATAATGAAGTCTGTTACCAAAATCAATACTCGGGTACCAATGCCGGGCAACCAAGGTAAGTTTGTAAAATATTCTGACTTATGTATAAGTGGTGGTGTTGTGAATACTTATAAAGCCGTTCAACTGGCTATGAAAATGGCGGGCAATAAATAAAGCGGTTATTCGAATCGGTATAAATAGCAAAGGTGAACCTAAAGCAGAATAGGATATGTTAAATTACCTTGCTGAAAATCTGCTTTTCAGGAATATGCCTTGAAAGGCGCGCGTCAAAGGCCATACAAATATTACGGATAAACTTCCTGCCTTCACCTGTTAACTTTAAGCCAAATGGTACACGTTCTATCAAACCATCCATTTCCATCTCTCTTAAAGATGCAATAGCACCAAATATAGCAGGTGTATATTCTTCTGTATTTAACCAGTTAGTTTCAAACCTGCACATAATATTCAATATATGCTTGCGCAGTATCATATCTTCTTCATCCAATATATGCCCTCTGAATATGGGTAAAACTCCTTTATTCACAGAATCATAATATTCCTCAACCGTTTTAATGTTCTGTGCAAAACACGTCCAGGTATCACTTATGGATGAAACTCCAAGGCCAATGAGCAAAGTAGTGTGGCTTGAAGTGTAGCCCATAAAATTCCGGTGCAATGTTTTCGATTTCATTGCTTTATATAATGAATCCGTTCTCAGTGCAAAATGGTCCATACCTATTTCAACGTAGCCTGCAGATTCGAGTATATTCCTCGCGGTTTCATATAATTCCCGCTTTTCTTCATCTGCAGGAAGGTCAGCTTCAGTGAATTTTCGTTGCCCGGGTTTAACCCACGGTACATGCGCATAACTGTACAAAGCAATTCTATCGGGCTTTAATTGAATTACAGTATTAGTTGTATTAATTATACTCGATTTCTTCTGCAATGGTAAACCATATATCAGGTCATAGTTAATAGATGTATAACCTAATTCCCTTGCTTCTTTTGTAACTCGTTCAACGTTTTCTAAAGGTTGAACACGGTTTATTATTTCCTGAACCTTCGGGTCCATATCCTGTATACCAAAACTTACTCTTGTGAAGCCCATTTCATAAAGAACATTAAGATGCTCTCTTGTGGTATTATTCGGATGCCCCTCAAAACTGAATTCATGGTTCTCGCAAATCTCAGCACCTTCAAAAATTCCCTTCAGTAATTTCACAAGGTTGGCAGGACTGAAAAAAGTAGGGGTACCTCCACCAAGGTGCAGTTCTTTTATCCTGGGAATACCAGCAAAAATCTCTTTATACAACTTCCATTCCTTTAACAGGGCTTCTATATAAACATCTTCCACATTGTGGTTAACTGTAATGCGTGTATTGCAGCCACAATACGTACACAAGCATTGACAGAAAGGTAAATGAATATATAAACTTATTCCTTCTGATTTATTTGTCGTGTCGAAAGTTTTTTTTACCTCATTACTCCAATGCTGAATAGTAGGGGAGTTTGTCCAATAAGGAACTGTTGGGTAACTTGTATACCGGGGTGCTGCAACATTATACTTCTTAATCAGTTCTTCATTTGCATTATGTTCCTTGACGGCATTCATAACATATCAGAACCATTCCCTAACAATAGGCTTTAATTTATGATACAGGGGCGTTTTACTTTCTTCATTCTTTGTGTCTACTTTTCCACATATAACAGGTGTGTACATAACCCTTCTGCGGCTTTTCTCTCCCTTATATGGGGACTTAGCCACCCTATGCCATAGATGACCATGATGAACAACCACATCGCCTGCCCTGGCAATAACTATTGCCTCATTCTTGTCCTCTCGCGTATTCAGAAAATAGGCTTTCTTGAATAACATCTGGAACATACGCTGGTTATGGGTACCGGGTAATATACGTAACCCTCCGTTTGTAGCTGATGAATTATCAAGATACACCCCTATGTTAAGCATGGGTAATACTTTACCATCATAAAAAAGATCACGTATACTATCTGTATGCCAGCCCATTTTTTTATACTTGCTTTCCGTTGAATTGTAATAATGGTTAAATACAACTCCGTCCTTTTCGTTTTCCGTAATTCGTGGATTATACCCTTCCAGTAATTTCAATAAAGGCTTTAATCTTTTGCCTGTAACAAACTCATGCATAGGCTTACTATGCTGTGAGAAGAAGGGAAACCTGTGAATCATTTTATTCCCTTTTTCATCTTGTCCGAAGAAAAGAGGAACACCATTAATTTCAGTTGTACCTGTCTTAATTAGATGTTCCACAGCTTCATTGTACGACTTGGAAATCACATCAACATTATCGTGCGAAAGAACTCCGGGAAAATGAAGGAACCCATACTTATCAAAGAATTCTACCTGTTCATCTGTTAAATGATCACCCAGTTCAAACTTTTTATAACTAAAAGTTTTTGCTCTCATTAAAGTATGTAGATTTAATTATTAAGCCTCGTTATGTTTCAGTTTTTCTGTCAATGATTTAATTGACATTCCCATAACATAAATGGCTATAACCATTATTCCCATCAGGAACATAAGTAAATATTCAGTAAAGCTGAAAGTTGTCAAAAGTGAGCTATCAGTACTTTTAGCTTCAAGCGCCACTTTTTGGCTTGCGGCGGCAACATTGTCAGTACCACTAGTTGAAGCAGGACTTGCACTTGCTGTAACAGCTTCTTGTCCGCCATTCTTAATAAAATCCAATATCGTTTTTATCTGATCATCATTCAGTGGTTGATCGGGCATAACTATACTACTATTATCGGTAAAAAGTTTAACAGCATCCTTATCGCCTGCCTGAACAAGACCCTGTGAAGATTTCACCCATTTGTGTATCCATTCGTCAGTATGTCTCGTTTCAACACCTTTCAAATCTGGCCCTACAAGTTTCCCTTTTCCTACTGTATGGCATGCCCCGCAATTTGTTCTGAACATCTGCCCTCCATCATCTGCCTTTACTTCTGCAAATGAAAAGGTAATTAACGCTGCTATTCGTAATAAAACTTTAGCTCTCATAGTATATCACTTTATTAATTAATTATTCTATTACGATGTAAAATTATATTGGCACTTGGGCTTTATATGTGACCTTTGTCACACCTTTTTATGATTATAATCATTCATTTAAGTGTCTTAAATACAATATGGTTAATCAAAAACATTAGCAGCCCTGATGAGAGCATCCTGGTCTAGAATCTTAATTTTTTTACCTGTAAGTTCTATGCTTTTTTCTTTGCTTAATTCTGCTAACAATCGCGTTGCTGTTTCACGGGCCGTACCAACAATGCCTGCAATCTCTTCCCGGGTTACCGACACATTAATTGTACATCCATCGGGCTCAAAGCCATAGCTCTCTTTAAGCAATAGTATTCCCTGAGCAAGTCTTTCCTTAACCGACTTTTGCGCCATGTCTGTAATAGCCTTTTCAGCATTCTTAAGTTCTTCAGAGAACAAATGAATTACCTTAAAAGCAAGCTTGGGGTTTTTCTCTACCATCGCAATGAATACTTCTGAAGGAATGAAACAAACACTGGAGTTTTCTAAGGCTACTGCCGAACATGAATACTTATCTCCGCTCAAAATAGCACGATAACCCATTACGTCTCCCGTTTTGGCAAGGTGCATAATATGTTCCTTTCCATCGGTACCATTCTGGAACAATTTTATCTTCCCATTATTTACACAATACAAGCCATGCGGATAAGAATCCTCCTCAAATATAATTTGCCCCTTCTTAAATGTCATACACCGTTTTGCCTGATCAAGTTCTTTTACACCTCCGGAACCTAATTCACCAAATATGGATTTTTGCCTTGCATTGCATAACTGACAACCTATTCCCTTTTCTTCGCTCATGTTAATCCTACTTAATTAATGCTATTTAATACTATAAACATTGCTAAGCTGTAATGCAAGTCACACTATTTCCCACTCTTATCAGATTACTTTGCATCAACAAACTCTTTGTATTATGGCACACACAGATCAAGGTCATAGTTTAAACTATTATATAATGACGTATGTTGTTATATTCTCCGGCCTTGCAGCAGTTGTTATCATAGCGGAATCGTTTTTTATTAAGTAAGCTTTTTAGCTTTCGCCAGAAGGTTCTTGGGTATTGGCCTGCAGCCACAATTTTTTGCATGCTCAATATGCCATTTCAATCTCTGTTCAGCGGTAGGATTCTTTGGCATTTTATGTTTACTGTGCCATTCCTTATTCATAACCTAATTGTTTATCTTTTTGCTTCTGGAATAGAGCCAATAAAAAATCCCGCCTCCACCCACTATAGGTAATAAGGCAAGTATTGCCGTAGTTTCTTCGTAAGCTTTTTGTGTACGCTTTGTTGCACCAGCCTGGCATAACGGGCAAGCTGAACTTAATATCGGTGCCAGGTATATCCCCATCAATACTATAAGAACTTTAACCGTTTTCATTTTGCAATTATTTTAATTATCACTAACGCTACCTGCACAAATGGCAAATAAGCAAAAGAGCCAAACATAACCCCGAGGGCTGCCTTTACTGTTCTTACTCTATATAACCTGAAAGCAAAGAAGGAGAAACCAAGCCCTGCAACAGTAAGGCAAATACATGCAGGAATATTGATCCATCCAACATAATAGAATATTAACCCCAATGGAATCGTAAGTAAAGTTGACGCAAGTATCATAATTGAAGAAATTGCATTTCTGCCACCTTTATCAGGCATCATTTTTATGCCGGCTTTCTTATACTCTTCATCAAGCAACCATGCAATTGACCATGTGTGAGGGAACTGCCATACGAATTGAACTGAGAAGAGGATCAATGCTTCTGGTGTAAGTTTTCCTGCTGCTGCTATAGAACCGATCACAACTGGTATAGAACCTGCAATTGCGCCAGGGATAACGGTAACCCGGCTGATTTTCTTTAATGGTGTATACACGGCTGCATAAATTGTTATAGCTAATGACCCCAGAATCGCGCACACCGGGCTAATAAAATACAATAATGCGAGGCCTGTAACCCCAATAACAGCGGCAAAAATCAGTGCTTCCTTCATTGTAAGCCTTTCATCTGCCAAGGGTCTCTCAAAAGTCCGTTTCATTAATTTATCAGAATCTTTTTCAATAACCTGGTTCAATGTATTCGCTGCGCCGGTTATTAGAAAACCACCTACGCATACCAGCAGAATTATAGTTACATTAATACTTCCGGGCATACTCCACAAATAAGCCATAGCTGCTGAAAATACAACGAGAGAAGAAAGCCTTACCTTAATGAGTTGCGAATATTCCGCTACTCTATTACGTACAACCTGTACCGACGTACTTATTGCATGTGCTGTTTCCATGTTATGATAAATAAACCAAGATGTATAATACTGGCCATATTGCCACTACAAAATACCAATACATACTGCATACTATTATCCTGTTTTCTGAAACTTCAAAATCACTATGTCTTCCTAACTTATAGAATAAATAGAATAATATACTTAACCCTATCAGCACGTGTGCTCCATGAATTCCTATCAGGGTATAAAAAAAAGCGCCATAAAGACTCGAATGTGCTGTAAGACCATATCCAATAAGCTTAACCCATTCGCTACCCTGTATTGCCAAAAAGGTGGCGCCGAGTATTAACGTTGTTACCAGTAACCCTCTTGACTCTCTTGCAACATAATTCAACTTCTTCGTTCTTCTTCTGAATAAGTATAAACTCACGGCACTTGCTAGCAATACAACTGTATTAATGGCAGTTACTCCCACAGGCAGCCTTGGTTGATCAGCTGGTGGCCATTCCATTGCACCTGCACGATTAACAATATATGCACTTATTAACCCGGCAAAAAACATTGCCTCTGTAATAAGCACAAGCAACATTCCAATTACACCATTGCTGGCTACTTTTCTTTCTCCTGTGGGAATTGTCATTACGGCTTCCATTTTATTCAGAATTAGTGAGGTTTAGTTACATCGAGTGGAACTGCTACTTCATCAGGATATACCCCGAAGAAGAAAGCAAATAGGATAAGAATTACTGCTGCAATTACTATGAATATGAATAATGGTTCAAACTTCAGGTGCATGAAATTCCGCATCACTAAAGCCGTTTTCCATATTGCAGTAAGAAATATGAGTGTAATGGCCAATGCGGGTGAAACCAGGTAACCAATTACAAGGCTAACCGATAATAATGCCAATAAACTAAGTAATACGCGTGCATATTTCGGGTGCCCATGATAGTCGTGTTCCACATCGGGGAATATTGCATTGTCGTTATTTTGCGCAAGTGTTTCCATAATATTAGGTTTTAGTTTTTGTAATTATTTAGCTATATATAAAAGAGGGAACAGGAATATCCAGATAAGGTCAACCATGTGCCAGTACATTCCGGCTAATTCAACACGATGAAGGTTCTTTCCCTTTCTTATCTGGAACATTATAGTTATCATAACTATCATACCAACAAGAACGTGCGTTCCATGCAGCCCCGTCATTATATAATAGAAAGACCAGAAAAGTGAATCTACATGATCGCCCGCCTGTTGCAATGCTGGGCTCGTGAAAGTAAATCCTTCACTTATTTCGCGGTAATACTCTATTGACTTATCCACAAGGAACATTAATCCGCCTGCCACTGTACACGACATCCACATCAATGTTTTGTGAACATCCAGGCGTCCCGCAGCTTCATGCGCTTTTACAATTGTAAAACTGCTGCATAGAAGCACTACCGTATTTAATGCGCCTATTGCGGTTGAAGTATGCGCGGCCATTTCGCTCCATTGCGGGTAGCGTAACCTGAATTGAAGGTACATGGCAATAAGCCCGCCAAATATTACTAATTCGCCCCCAATTAGTATCCACATGCCTAAACGGCCCTCGGGAACTTTATTAATGGGCAGCGATAGGTGCTGTTGATGATTTGTGCTCATAATCGTTATTGGTTATTGTATTTTCAGGACTACTTGGAACGCTTTGCGGCAGATAATCTTCATTAGCGTCGGGAAGACTATATTCATAGGGGCCACGATATACTACAGGATATGTTTCAAAATTGCCGTGCGGAGGAGGAGATGCAGCCTGCCATTCCAATGTAGCAGCTTCCCATGGATTTTTCACTCCTTTCTTGGCCTTAGCCAAACTGGTAAATAAGTTATACAGGAATATGAATTGAGATAATATTAGCAGAATAGCAGATACCGTTGCCACTTTTTCAAAAGTCATATAGGGTTCCTTCATAACTAGACTAAAGTCACTATAATCATTTATTCTTCTATGCTGACCGGCAAGGCCATTGAAGAAAAGTACAAACCATGTGCCATTGAAAAAGAAGAATGTAGCCCAAAAATGCAATTTGCCTAATGCTGAATTAAGTGTTTTGCCCGTGAACTTCGGGAACCAGTAATACACTGCAGCGAAGAAACCAAAGAAAATATCGGGGAACAGGGTATAGTGAAAGTGAGCTACTACAAAATAGGTATCGTGAGCATAAATATCAAATGTGTTTGAACCAAGGAATAAACCTGTTAATCCGCCAATTAAAAATAAACCAATGAAGCCCAATACCCACATCATAGGTACTGTAAAGCGAATTGAACCGCCCCATAATGTTGCCATGAATGAAAGGAAGATACCCGCAAACGGTATCGATATTAAAATGGTGCCAATGCTGAAGAAAGTAGCCATACGAGGATCAATACCCGCTACAAATTGGTGGTGAGCCCATACAAGTACTGATAGTACTGCTGATACCAATGCAAGGTAAATTATTGGTTTATATGCAAACAATGGCTTACGTGCAAACACGGGCAATATTTCAGCTAACACGCCAAGCGCAGGTAATAGAAGCACATATACTTCCGGGTGACCGAAGAACCAGAACAAGTGCTCCCATAACATCGGGTCTCCACCACGTGCAGGGTCATAGAAACCCGTACCCAATATATTATCGAAAAGAAGCATGAATGCCCCAGCGACCAATGGACCTACTGAGAACATAAATATTACTGAAGCAATGTTTATAAACCATATTACAACAGGAATCCTGAACGGTGTCATTCCTTTTGCTCTCTTATTTATGGTCGTAACAAGGAAGTTTATACCACCCATTAACATTGCTACCAATTCAAGTGCAACTGCGAGAATCATTAATGCAGTTCCCGAAAAAAGTGCTTTAAAGAATTCAGGGTTGTGATTTAAATAACCACCTGCAGAAAAAGGGGGATACATTGTCCATCCTCCTCCAAAAGCACCACCTGGTACAAAGAAAGAAGACAACAACACCACAGCGCTCAGAAAAAATATCCAGAATGAAAGCATATTGACAGTAGGAAACGCCATATCATCTGTTCCTATCATAAGCGGAATCAATAAATTTCCTAACCCGGATAATAACACCGGCATACCTACCCAAAAAACCATGATCATACCGTGGCATGTGACAAATGCATTATACTGTTGTGCAGAAAGATGCCCGAACAATGGAATAGATGCTTTGGCATAAGCAAGATTATAACGAAATACATAGGCGAGGAAACCACCTACACCTGCCATAATAATACCCATTATAATGTATTGCATCCCTATAACCTTATGGTCAGTAGAAAAAATGTATTTATTCCAGAAACTCTGTTTGTGTAACGTCGCGTCCATACTCATTTTTGTTTTAATTATTACTTCATTGTTATAGCTCGTCCATTGGCTTTATATAGCGAATCGATATATTGCTTGTATTTATCTTCCGATTCAACAACTACAAAGTTTCTCATTTGAGAGTGGAGAATTCCGCATATCTGCGTGCATGAAATATCATACTTTCCTTCCTTCGTAAGGTTGAACCAACGAACAACAGTTCTGCCTGGCAATACGTCTTGTTTAAATCTTGCATTCGCAAGGAAAAAGCTATGGATCACGTCTTGCGAGCGGAGTTCGAAAGCTATGTTCTTATTAATAGGAACATGCAACGAGCTATTTTGTTCATCAACTATAACATCGTCTGAAGTATTAAGAATTCCATCGGGGCCTGGGTAAACAAATATCCAGTTCCATTGCCTGGCTATTATGCCCACTTTCACATCAACTTTTGCCGGGGCCGATTCAATTTGCCCCCAAGCATCGTGTTCTGAATATAGAATAATAAAATCGCTTCCTAATAATAGGGCCAATGCAATTACCACCCACTTGAAGTGCTTCTTTTTTTCTCCGGTAATATATTGCGCCTTAGGTGATGCCTTTTGACTATACCTTAACAAAGGATATATGAGAACAAAAAGGCTTATTACAAATGCTATGCCCACAAAAAGCATTATTAGCCAAAATAGTTTATCTATCTCATTACCGTAAGTACTGATGTTTTCCGGGAAAATGCTCATAATAACTGTATTTTATTACTGCAAAATAACATCCAACAAAAGTTGCAGATTATGATTTATATCACAGCGCTATATGATTGTGGTCACTTTTTAGGGCTTGCCCTGAAAATGAAGAGAAATGCTGTGGTAAGGCAGGAGCCTGGCACATACAGGGTTGTTGAAAACTCAACCCCATTTTGCTTTTATTCAGGAAAAGAGGTAGTAATTTTGTATTAACCAGAATGCAATGAACCACTTTTATCAATTATTAATTATAATTTTCTGCAAGGATACCAAAGAGACAATTCTTACATTATAAATCTTAAATAAGCCAGAGGGGGGGTATAAAAACCTGAAAAAACGACATAAAACGACAAATTTTGTCGGAGGGAAGAATAGGTGTGCCCGGCTTCGAATGTTGAATTCTAAATTTTGAATGTTGAATGAAACGACTCTATGGGACTCAGTATTTCTCTATGCACTCCCCGCTTGAATGTACAATTTGAATACTGAAGATACGGGCAGGTGTGTTGAAAACTGAAAATAGATTTCAATGGCTATATTTCATTAAACACTCAAAATTCAACATTTAAAATTATAGCATAGTGTGTCAAATATGTAAAATTGCAATGCATGATGTAAATCATATCTCTTTATGCCCCCTGTCATATAGCCCCGGAACGTTTACTGCTTTCTTTGCTTTTGAAATCGAAGAGTTATAAATAACACAAAAAACTTTTATCATGTCAACATTTAATATCAAAAAAATCCTTGTTCCGATAGATTTTTCTGAGGCCGGGGAAAAAGCAATTAACCAGGCAGTATATGTAGCCAGAATGAATAATGCAAGCATTACCCTGCTGCATGTGATAGACAGTCCCGCAAATACATATGGACCTGACTACCTTGGAGCATCCAGAGAATTCAGGGTTGAGTTTGAGACCATGCTTAAGAATAATCTTACGGAAAAGATGGAGGCTTTGAAGAATCGCATCACAAAAGAGGGCATAACAGATGTTGAATACTTTATTGAAAGCGGTAAGGTTTATAAAAAGATCATCCAGGTAGCTGAAGAGACAAAAACCGATATAATAATGATGGGCACTCATGGAGTGTCAGGTGTTAAGGAATTCTTTGTTGGCAGTAATACGTTTAAGGTAGTAGGAAAGTCAAAGCACCCCGTTCTCTCATTCCAGCAAAAGGCAAGAGAAAATGGTTTTTCTGACATACTCGTGCCTTTCAGGGATAAAGATCATGGGAGGGAAGGTGTAGAATATGCAATTCAAATGGCAAAAATATACGGGGCGGTCATTCACCTGCTGGGCATAAATGGTGACCCTGATAAAGAAGCATTGAAAAAGATGCAGTTTGAGGCTGAGCAAACAAAAGAAATTATTAAAAAAAGAGGGGTGAAATGCACCGTTGATGTATTAACCGGCAATTACTTCGCCAGTTTAATATTAAGTTTCGCTGAAAATAAAAAAGCAGATATGATAGTTATGGTGTCAGATCTTGACAGGATGGGCTTAAGTGAATACCTGATTGGCCCTGTGGCACAACAAATTGTAAATCATTCACCCATACCTGTACTTAGTATTCGTCCTGCGTATGTTCCTTCGGTAATTAACCAGGCTAATCCAATGACATATTAATATAAAAAACAAACTATTATGAATATTATAATTGAATCTCCACACTTTACAGTTAATCCTTTACTGGAAGAGTACGTAACGAAAAAAGTAAGTAAGCTTGCAAACCTTAATGACAGGTTAATAAGGGCTGATGTATTATTAAAGCTGGACACATCAGATACCGAAGACAATAAGATATGCGAGATCAAAATTCTGGCACCGCGTAAAAATTTCTTTGCATCATGCAAGTGTTCAACATTCGAAGATGCGGTGAGCGAAGTAGTTCACTCCATTGAGAAACAATTGCGTAAACAAAAAACAAAATCCAGCAAAGACAAACAAAAGTTAAATGTTGATGACACTGCGGAGGACGAGACCGAAGAATAAATTGTATTTTGATAAAGTAATATTCTAATGGGAAATCAGGTTTCTATACAATTCCTTGGCGCCGCAGCAACTGTTACAGGCTCTAAGCATTTGCTTAAAACCCCTGAGAAAAACATCCTGATAGATTGCGGACTTTTCCAGGGAATAAAATCAATACGGAAGCGTAACTGGGAACCCATAACATTCCCTGTTAAGGATATTGGCCTTATTATACTTACTCACGCCCATCTCGATCACTGCGGATATTTACCTTTAATAGTGCGGGCCGGTTTTAAAGGAAATATACTTATGACCGCGCCTACCCGTGACCTAGTAGAAATAATTCTTCGTGATAGTGCAAAAATTCAGGAAGAGGACGCTGAAAAAGCCAATAGGCATGGATATACGAAACATACACCCGCACTACCTTTATATACACTAGCTGAAGTAGAGAAAACATTACAGCAATTTGTTTCATACAATGATAAAGAATGGATTCAGGTTTCAGATAATATCCGTTTTTGCTTTTTAAAGAACGGGCATATTCTTGGCTCAGCATTTATTAATATGGAGTGTTTCGGGAAGAAAATTGTTTTTTCAGGCGATATTGGCAGAGAGCAATCAGAATTACTGCTTCCGCCAACTGTTGTTACCGAAGCTGATTTTCTAGTGATGGAAAGTACTTATGGAGATAGGCTGCATTCGCCTATTCCGCCCAGGGAACATCTTGCAGATATTATAAATTCAACAATCAGGAAAAAAGGGAATGTGCTAATACCAAGTTTTGCTGTAGGAAGAGCGCAGGAACTGATGCACATAATTGCGCAGCTTAAGAAGAATAAAAACATACCAGACATACCTATTTATATGGACAGCCCAATGGGCGCTGATGTGCTATCAATTATGGATAAATATCCTGGATGGCATAAGCTCTCGGAACGGGAATATAATAACATGTGCCGGGATGTTAAGGTTATAAGAGATTTTCATGAAACTGCGAAAGTAATAGAGAAAAGAGGGAGCAAAATTATTATAGCAGCCAGTGGTATGTTAACAGGAGGACGCATACTGGAATATGTTAAGAATTATATTGGATACAAAAAAAATACAGTATTGCTGGTAGGTTATCAGGCTGAAGGTACACGTGGCAGGGCATTAAAGGAAGGGGCACACGAAATAAAAATTCATGGGATGTATTACCAGGTAAATGCCAATATTACAGAAATAAGTTCATTATCAGGCCATGCAGACCAGAAGGAAATGATAGACTGGCTTAAGCAGTTTCAGAAAAGACCTGAGAAAGTTTTTTTAGTGCATGGTGAGCCAATGGCACAAGAAGCATTCAGAGTAAAAATTGAACATGAACTGAATTTGCGGGTTGAAATTCCCATTCAAGACCAGGAAATAGAGCTTTTCACCATTCCTTCAAACAATACTTAAACTACTATTTTAAGTAAGTCGTATGCTTCTTTTGCAAGAGTTTCTCTATTATTGGGATGTGCAATGCCTATAAGTTCTTTTACTCGTTGCTTAATGTTCTTACCATATAAATCGGCTATTCCATATTCTGTAACAATATAATGAACGTGGGCGCGCGTGGTGTCAACACCAGAGCCGGGTTTCAATTGCGATACTATTTTAGATTCACCTTTTTTTGTGGCAGATGGCATGGCAATAATCGGTTTCCCACCTTCCGACAATGAAGCTCCCCTTATAAAATCCATTTGCCCGCCCACACCTGAATATAAATGACTACCAATTGAATCGGCGCAAACCTGGCCGGTTATATCAACCTCTATGGCACTGTTTATTGCCGTTACCTTCGGGTTCTGGCTAATGATGTGTGTATTGTTTACATATTCAGAATCGTGAAGCTCAATCATAGGATTATTATTGATATAGTCATATAGTTTCCTCGAACCTAATACAAACGCGCTTATTACTTTTCCCGGATGCTTTTTTTTCAATTCACCGGTTACAACGCCTCTTTCTATAAGGTCAATCAAGCCATCGGAAAACATTTCAGAATGTATGCCTAATTGTTTCCTGTCCTTCAATCTACCCAATACCTCGTCGGGAATTCTACCAATACCCATTTGCAGTGTGGCACCATCTTCAATCAGGCTGGCAACATTATCTGCAATTAGCATATCTGTTTCATCTGCTTTGCTCAGAGCAGCCTCAAAAATAGGGTCATCAACTTCCACCATACTGCTGAAGCGTGAACAGTGAATTATGCCTCCACCAAACGTCCGTGGCATGTTAGGGTTAACCTGTGCTATTATATATTGTGTACTTTCTATTGCTGCCAGGGCAGCATCAACTGACACTCCAAGACTGCAAAATCCGTGCTCATCCGGCGGAGAAACATGTAATAATGCTACATCTATCTTAATTATCCCCCTCCTGAATAATGCAGGCACTTCACTCATAAAAATGGGTATATAATCTGCAATGCCTTTGTTCACCGATTCACGCATATTAGCTGCAATAAAAAAACAATGCACGTTAAAATGCCCTTTCATTTCTTCGGTAGCATAAGGCACTTTGCCTTCTGTATGCAAATGATACACCGAAATGTTAGTCAGCGATTTCCCTGCTTCTGTCATTGCATTCACAAGCTGTTGAGGTGCGGCAGCAGCTGTTTGAATAAATACATTGTGTCCCGATTTTAAAACCGAAAGAGCTTCTTCTGCTGTTTTATATTGGCTTGTTTTCATAGTGCAAATTTTGTTCCACTTACTAGGTTATTATATGATGCAAATCATCCTTAAATCTGAGTGATATCATCAAGGTTCTACTTACGATGATGTTGCTTTGTTATGTCAAAATTACATTACAATGTTTAAGTCAAAGTACATATTCCTGTTAAGTTTTCTGATACAAATGGGCGTTATGAATGCCCAAAACAAGGCTTGGACTCTTAAGGCTTGTATTGACACAGGTATTCAACGTAACATTGGGCTTAAACAAGGGCAAGTATCAAACAACATTAATGCCGTTAATCTTAAACAGTCCCGGGATAACTTATATCCCTCGCTAAACTTAACCGATGCCCCTGGTTTTAATTTCGGAAAAACACAAGAATCAAATGGCACTTATGTAGCACAAAATACTACCAGTAATGCTTTCGCATTAACAGGCAATGTAACCCTCTACAACGGGTTACTTAACCGGAATACAATTAACCAAAACAAGTATACATACGAAGCAGGTTTACAAGGAATAGAAACGACAAAAGACAACTTGTCGCTTAGTATTCTTACAGGTTATATGCAGGTTTTGGCAGATTATGAAGGGGTAGATATAACCGAAACTCAAATAAAAACTGATGAAGCACAAGAAGCACAAACCACAATATATGTGGAGGCAGGAAAACTAACAGAGCTCAACTTGTTGCAGATTCAATCGCAATTGGCTACTGATAAATTAGCCAAGGTAAATGCACAAAATCAGCTTATACTGGCAAAAGTTAACCTAATGCAATTGATGAACCTGCCGGTAGATTACAGCTTTGAAATAGAACGTCCTTCGAACATAGACTCCTTATTGAGCCCTACCGCACTTGCGTCTGATAATATTTATAATCTCGCCGAAGGGTTCCTACCTCAGATTAAGAATGCTCAGTTAAGCACAGAAGCAACTGAATCAGGCTTGAAAGTGGCGAAGTCTCTTTTCTATCCTAAGCTTACGATGAGTGGAAGCATACGAACAAGCGGAATAAGTTTAGCATATAACGAATATTACCAGGCAGGGCCGATAGGTTATGTGATACCAAACCCCAGTGAATTAGTTACAGGATATACAGTCGAAGAAAACTCAAGTAATAATTTCTCAAACCTCTGGCAACAATCCAATAATGATTTCAATCAATTTATAGGTTTCAATCTTATTGTTCCCATTTTCACAAACTACACGGCAAGGAACAGCGTTGCAATCGCTAAACTGAATATTCAGAATGCTGAACTGAATGAAGAGTCAGTGAAAATAGGCTTACGTCAAGCCATCGAGCAGGCATATACCAATATGCTTGCAGCGGCTGAGCAATATAAAGCATCTACAGAATTATTGCAAACTGAAGCAAGAACATTCGGTGATATGGAGAAGAAATATAAAATAGGCCTTGAAAGCGCAACCGATTACCTGGTAGAAGAATCGAATTATAATAAAGCACAGCAAAATGTTGTACAGGCAAAATATAATTACCTGTTGCAAGTGAAACTGGTCGATTTCTATATTGGAAAACCCATAACATTCTAATCAAAATGAAAAAAACAATCATAATAATAGCTTCCATCTTAGTTGTTGGATTGGTATTGTTCTTTATCGGCAGAAGTTATTTCAAAGGACGAGAACAGAAGGTATATTACTGGAGGACATCTCCGATAGAAAAGGGCGATGTGAACGTCGTTGTAACAGCTACAGGTACATTGGCTGCTGATACTACCGTGCAAGTAGGAACAGAAGTAACAGGTATACTAGAAAAACAATTTGTAGATTTTAATTCTGTAGTAAAGAAAGGGCAAATAATTGCACGCATAGATACATCTATTCTATATCCAACCATGCTGGATGCCGAAGCTCAATGGGAGAAGGCACAGGCACAGTGTGATGAGTACAAAAGAGAACTTGACCGCGCTAAAATTATGTTGGACAATAAGGTGGAAGCTCAACAAGATTATGACCAGGCTTTGTGCAATTACCAAACGCAAATTGCTTTAGTGAAGCAATTAAGAGCAGATTATGATCGTGCCGTTATAAACCTGCAATTTGCCACTATTCGCGCTCCTGTAAATGGAGTAGTGATCTCAAGAACCTATGACGTAGGCATAATGGTTATTGCCAGTTTCAGCACCCCTACCTTATTCACTATCGCAAACGACCTTACAAAAATGCAGGTGCAGACCAATGTAGATGAAGCAGATATTGGAAGGATAGCAGAAGGTGAGACAGCTAATTTTACTGTGGATGCATTCCCTGACACTGTTTTCACAGGAGTTGTGACACAAATAAGAAGAAATCCAGTAACAATACAGAACGTGGTTAACTATGTAGTAATTATCGAATCTCCGAACCCTCATTTAAAACTTATACCGGGCCTTACCGCTAACATTAACATCAATGTACAGTCTCATAATAATGTATTAAAAGTTCCTGCAAATGCACTGAGTTTTGTGCCCCCAACAGAATACCTTGAAGCAGATACAAATATTACTGATTCCATTAAAAGGAAATTGGAAGTTCAAACTCAGGAGGTTGCTAATAAAGTTATCCTCTCAACTGAGGAAATGGCAAAGACATACTTATGGATTCAACGAGGAGCGGATATTTTCCCGATATCTGTGACTAAAGGAATTTCTGATGGAATATTTACAGAAGTTTCAGGAGACCTTAAAGTGGGTGACAAAGTTGTAACCGGTATTAACAGTTCTTCGGCAGCAGCTGAACAAGCCAGTCAAAGCACAGGGCAACAAAACCCTTTCCTGCCAAAATTCCCAACTCACCCTAAAAAATAATACAATGGAAAGGGCATTAATATCAGTGAAAAACCTTGTAAAAACTTACCAGATGGGTGATAATCTAGTTCATGCCCTTCGTGGTGTTTCACTTGATATTAATAAGGGGAGTTTTGTAGCTATTATGGGTGCAAGTGGTTCAGGGAAATCTACTTTCATGAATACATTAGGTTGTCTTGATAAACCCACCAGTGGTGAATATTATCTCGATAATGTTGATGCTTTAAAACTCGATAAGAATCAGCTGGCGGAATTAAGAAACAAGAAAATAGGTTTCATATTTCAGTCTTTCAATATATTAGCACGCACTTCTGCCCTTGAAAACGTAGAGTTACCATTACTCTATAATAATAAGGTAAATGCAAAGGAACGCAGAGAAAGAGCAATTAAAGCTCTCGCATCAGTTGGCCTTGAAGAAAGAATGCATAATATGCCCAACCAGCTTTCAGGCGGACAACAGCAGCGTGTGGCAATAGCAAGGGCCCTGGTAAATGAACCTGTAGTAATAATGGCTGACGAACCCACCGGAAACCTCGATACACGCACCAGCTTTGATATTATGGGGATATTCCAGGAACTAAACAGCA
>Ga0206841_1072_pt1 | contig 20869 bp, 20 predicted proteins | sample Alteio_BWOrgCont_25_FD_152851 | JGI IMG/M metagenome (GOLD analysis project Ga0206841, IMG submission 152851) | Enriched cells from forest soil in Barre Woods Harvard Forest LTER site, Petersham, Massachusetts, United States -... | ecosystem: Environmental > Terrestrial > Soil > Temperate forest >... | reverse complement strand
GGCTTAAACAGGCAGTTTTATGTCACCTATCAAAAACCCGATGTTTTGTTATTATTTCAGCGGGCATTAGGGCAGGAATTATTCTATCCGCCAAATGTGGCGGGATGGCCGGGCGGGCGAAACTGGATAGACAGTTCATCACTCATGTACCGGCTTAAAATTGCTTCAACCGTTTTAGACCAGGGGTTAATTGACTTTACCGGCAAAACCGACCCTGAAGATGAGGCTTTTTTGGCAACAGTACGCAACCAACAGCATGTGGTAAATACAAGGGTACAAACCGACCCCGATTGGGACAGGTTTTTTAGTGACATCCCAAAAGATATGTCGAAAGTTGAAATAGCGCAGTTCTTATTAGAACCGCCATTAAATGGCACGGTACAAAATACAGTGAACGAGGATAATGATTTAAAAATAATGGTAGTTGAGCTTGTTTCAACACCCGAATACCAACTTTACTAAATATCAGGATCATGAGAAGAAGGGATTTTATAAGGAACACGGCTTTGGTATCAGGTGCATTTATGGTGCCTGCATTTTTAAAACCGCTTGAGGCCATGGCCATGAGCGGCTTAACTGGCTATAAAAACTTAGTGATCATTCAGCTTTCAGGTGGTAACGATGGTTTAAATACCATTGTACCTTATTGCAACGATATTTACTTTCAAAAACGCAACACCATCGCCATAAAAGAAACTGACGTGATCCCTTTGGATGATATGCAGGCCTTTAACCCCAACCTATCCGCACTGAAAGAAATTTACGACCAGGGTTATATGAGCATTATCAATTCTGTTGGTTACCCCAATCCTGATCGCTCACACTTCAGGTCGATGGATATATGGCAAACGGCCAGCGATTCGAATCAATTCTTAACCAATGGCTGGATCGGGCGTTATCTTGATGCCAATTGTCAAAACAACAAAAGTCAAAGCCCCTATACCGCGATAGAAGTTGACGATACCCTTTCATTAGCCATGAAAGGCGCGAAAATGAAAGCCATTGCCGTACAAGATCCGTATAAGCTATTCCAAACCACGCGTGAACCATTTTTTAAAGATCTGGTGCACAGCCAAAATTCCGAACACTTAAACGAAGATAATTTAGGCTATCTGTACAAAACCATGATAGAAACCTATTCTTCAGCAGATTATATCCAAAACACATCCAAAACTTATAAAACCACTGCGGAATACCCGGCTACGCAATTTGCCAATCAATTAAAAACGGTATCAAAGTTTATAAATTCAGGCCTGCAAACAAGGGTTTATTATGTATCGCTTAGTGGGTTCGACACACATGTTGGCCAGCAAGGGCAACAAGGCCGGCAGTTAAAAATTTATGGCGATGCGGTTGCCGCGTTTATTAAAGATTTGAAGCAAACCAATAAACTGGATGATACGCTGGTGATGACCTTCTCGGAATTTGGCCGCCGTGTAGAGCAAAATGCCAGCAACGGCACCGACCACGGTACCGCTAATAATATTATGCTATACGGCGGAAAGCTAAAAAAAGCTGGTATTTACAACTCTGCCCCCGATCTTTCAACCCTTGATAATGGCGACCTTAAATACCAGGTAGATTTTAGAGATGTTTACGCCACCGTTTTAGATAAATGGCTAAATGTAGATAACAGCCTGGTACTCAACAAAAAATTTGCAGGCTTACAATTTATTTAAACAATAAACAGCATGGTGAGTTCGTTTTGTTAACCTGTTGGATAGTTAGTATTAAATTTATAATTTTAATGCAACAAATTAGCACGGTTTTATAAAGTGTTAAACTATTCATATAATTGTTCGTCTATGTTATTATACATCATATAGATGTACAGCTATATAAATCTTACTCATCATGAAAAACATAATTAAATCATTATCATATACGGCATTAGCCGTTACGACAGGTCTGCTTTTAAGCTTTCCGGCAAATGCTCAGCATCGCGATGGTGGCGGCAATTCAAGCCCTGCCCCTCAACGATCTGCTCCGCAAAGCGCTCCCGCCAGGAGTTTCACTCCTCGTGCCAGTACAGCTGCCCCGCAACGAAGCAACTCATATTCAGGCCAACGAAATTATAATAATGCCCGCCAAACTACAACGCAAAGAAGTACTAACGGAATAACACAAACAAGGCAATACAACGGCGCTACAAGATCTACGGTACAAACCTACCGCCCGGCTACCAGAACAACACAAGGTTCCTATTATGGCCATAACCACAGTGGTGGTTTTTCAGGCGGCGTAAGTGTACGTGCAGGCTTTACAGCCCACGGCAATACTTATTATCACTATAACCGTGGTTATTACGGCTCGTACTACGCGCCAAGGCTTGGGTTTAGTGTAGGTATTTTACCTTATGGCTATTATCCATTTTATTATGGTGATTACCAATATTTTTATAGCGGCGGTTTGTTTTATCAGTTTGATAATGATCAATATACTGTTGTTGAGCCACCTGTAGGTGCAGAGGTTACTACCTTACCATCAAACGCGCAATCAATTGTAATTAATGGCCAGCAATATTATGAGGCCGATGGTGTTTACTATGCTCCGATAACCAAAGATGACGGCACCTTAAGCTACCAGGTTGCAGGCAAAGATGGCGAGTTAAATACTGCCGATGATCAATCGGTTGATAATGCCCCTCCGGCTCCGCAAATTGGCGACGTTGTTACCCAGCTGCCCCCTAACTGCAGGAAGATTAGCGTTAATGGCACTAAGTTGTACCTTTCTCCCGATGGCATTTACTATCAAGCACAGGTAGACCAGAATGGCACCAAAACTTACAAAATTGTAGGCCTGCCTGAAGACGATGATCAGAACCAGCCTGACCAAACAAGTAACTAATACAATCAAATAATATTTTAGGGCGATACTTAGCAGTATCGCCTTTTTTGTTTCTGCTGAATAAAAATAGCATTAGTACTAAATTGTACGTTAAACACTCAAATCGGCCCCTAAAACCCATTAATTATAAGTACCTTTAGAAAAATCCGGTACTTATATGATTTTGTTCTCAAAAAGAAATTTGCATTATTCCGATTACAAATGGAGCGCTTATCCCCATAACGATCCGCATGTATACGGAAAGCCGGATGCAACACACTTTGATAAAGAAGAAGGCAACGAAATGGTTTACCTGATAAACCGTTTAATGATACTTTGGGATTACCGCTTTGCCAACACCGGTAACAAAATCGAAAAATTAATTCACGACCAGCTACCTGCGGATATTAGCGCCCAGGAAGAAGTCCAAACCTGGGTTAAAACTAATCTTAAGTTTTAGTTTTCTATTTTTCTTAGAGGTAAACATTTTTTCGTTCAGCGTTTATTTAAATGCGGGTTATTCCTTTTTTGCAATTCCTTTGTAAAAAACCTGTACATTTTATCTTAAAAAAAACAAAACCATCACTATTGTATTCTAATAGTGTTTATTTGCTTGTGCAAATAATATCATTTTTAATAATGATTTATTATTAAAAGTGTGATATTTGGGTCTCGTTAACGGCCCACCTGACATATATTTTGTTTATCAACCTTTTCTTAAATGAAAAACACTTCTGCCATTGTTAAAATCCTTTCAATCGATATTGGAGGCTCCCATATTAAAGCAACCATCCTTAATGACAAAGGCGAATTGCAAAAAGCTTACGATAAAGTCGTAACCCCAATACCGGCAAATCCTGCGAATGTTATAGCCTCCATTAAAACGCTGGTATCAGGATTTCCTGATTATGACCACGTTTCTGTTGGTTTTCCGGGTTATGTACGCGATGGTGTAATAAAAACGGCGCCTAATTTGGGTTCTGAGGACTGGAAAGACGTTGACTTTGCTGAAAGATTAACACAAGAACTAGGCAAACCCACCAAAGTAGTAAACGATGCCGATATGCAGGGCTTAGGTGTTGTTAGCGGTAAAGGTTTTGAAATGGTGCTTACTTTGGGTACAGGTTTTGGTACCGCCCTATTGATGGACGGCCATTTATTACCACATTTAGAGGTATCGCAACACCCCATTTCGAAAAAAGAGACTTATGACGATTATATCGGCGAAAAGGCGCTTGAAAGAGACGGCAAAAAGAAGTGGAACAAACGCATGGAAAAAGTTTTTGAAATTTTGAAAACAGTATTTAATTACGACACTTTATACATAGGCGGTGGTAATGCGGATAAGCTGACTTTCCCACTTGATGCAAACATGAAAATTGTTACCAATGAGGATGGCATAAAAGGCGGCTCGAGATTGTGGACATTAGAGCATAATACAAAAACAGCAAACCCTTCGGCATAGGGAATTTACAAATCAACCTAATAATACTATTATATATTTTTAAAAAATGGATACAATAGCAATCCCAAGCATTGAGGAACTGGGCATAAATACAGTTCGTATTTTATCAGCAGATGCTGTACAAAAAGCAAATTCAGGACACCCGGGTACTGCCATGGCCCTTGCGCCAATGGGCCACGTACTTTGGAAAGAGTTCATGAACTATAACCCTAAAAACCCACATTGGGCAAACCGCGACAGGTTCATTCTGTCATGCGGGCATGCCTGTATATTACAATACAACTTTTTATATCTTACAGGATACGATTTATCGCTGGATGATATTAAGAATTTCCGCCAGTTAAACAGTAAAACTGCCGGTCACCCTGAATATGGTTTATGCCCGGGTATTGATGTAACAACCGGTCCTTTAGGCCAGGGTTTTGCAAATGGTGTTGGTTTTGCTATCGCGCAAAAACACTTAGCGGCACGTTACAACAAACCAGGTTTCGACCTTTTCAATTATCACATCTATGCTATCACCAGCGATGGCGATATGATGGAAGGCGTAACTTCAGAAGCAGCTTCATTGGCTGGTCATCTGGAGTTAGGTAACATCATTTATTTATATGATGATAACCACATCTCTATCGAAGGTTCAACCGACATCACGTTTAATGAAAATGTAAGCGAGCGTTTCCGCTCATACGGATGGCATGTGCAGGAAGTTGCTGATGTTAATGATGTACATGCATTAGAATTAGCGCTTACAAACGCGAAAGCTGAAACACAAAAACCATCATTAATTCGCGTTCGTTCATTGATCGCTTATGGCAGCCCTAACAAATCAGGAACAGCAGGCTCACACGGTTCTCCACTTGGTGCTGATGAAATTAAATTAGTAAAAGAGTTTTTTGGTTTCGATCCGGACAAATCATTCAATGTACCTGCCGAAGTGTTAGAGTACTACCACAAAGTAGGTTCAAGAGGCGAAACTACCGAAGCTAAATGGAATCAATTATTTGCTGATTATAAAGCACAATACCCTGACCTTGCAGCAGAATATGAAACAGCTGTTAAAGGCGAATTGCCAAAAGGCTGGGCAGATTCATTACCTACATTTAAGGCATCTGATCCTAAAATGGCAACCCGTGTTGCATCAGGTAAAGCTTTAAACGCACTTGCTGATAAAATCCCTTATTTAATTGGTGGCGCTGCCGATTTGGCACCATCAACCGAAACTAACTTAAAGAATTTCGATTCTTTCACATCTGAAAACAGGGCTGGTCGTAACTTCCACTTCGGTATCCGCGAGCATGCTATGGGTTCAGCAATGAATGGAATGGCTTTAACAGCAGGCGTTATTCCTTTCGGTGCAACGTTCCTGATGTTCTCTGAATACATGCGCCCGCCGATCCGTTTGGCATCCATCATGAAGATAAGCCCGATCTTCGTTTATACACACGATAGTATTGGCTTAGGCGAAGATGGCACCACTCACCAACCGGTTGAGCAATTGGCGTCATTACGTTCTATCCCGCGCATAACAGTTATTCGTCCTGCTGATGCAAACGAAACTGTACAAGCATGGAAAACCGCAGTTGAGCATAAAGATGGTCCGGTTGTATTGGTATTCACCCGTCAGGGCTTACCAATTATCGACCAGGATAAATATGGTAAAGCAACCAACCTTGCAAAAGGCGCTTACATACTATCAGAAGCCAGCAAAAACCCTGATTTGATTTTAATCGCAACAGGTTCTGAAGTTTCATTAATTATGGAAGCTCAGGCTAAACTGGAAGCAGAAGGTATCTCAACCCGCGTGGTAAGCATGCCATCATGGGAATTATTTGAAAAACAAAGTGCTGCTTACAAAGAGTCGGTATTCCCTAAAGCTTACCGCAAACGTTTAGCTGTTGAAATGGCATCGCCAATGGGCTGGCATAAATACACTACTGACGAAGGCGACATGTTAGGCATGGAAACTTTCGGCGAATCAGCACCGGCAGAAGACTTGTACAAACACTTCGGCTTTACAGTTGATAACGTAGTTAAAAGAGCTAAAGCTCTTTTGTAATTATTAATCATAGCGAGACTTACGAAGTTTTAAAAACTTCGTAAGTCTAATAATCTGATGAAAGCAAAATATTCTTTATTTCTCGTTATAGTTATACTTCTGACTATATTTTCAAATGTAAAAGCACAGGCTTCTACAGAGAAAGAGAATGCCCGTGTTTTTGTTCAGAAATTTTATGATTGGTATAATCACATATATGAGACTGATGACCCAGAAAGTGTGAATTATAAAAGTCCCGCTCTCATTGCTATAGAACAAAGATCTCAGTATTTTGATGTTGGATTACTTGATGCTCTTAGAGAATTTTTTCGACCTGTACCAAAGGGGGCTGAAGGGGTTATGGGTTTGGATTATGATCCGTATTTAGCAACTCCTCAAGATGGGGGATTTGATTACCAGACAGGGAAAGTTAGACAAGTAGGTAATGTTCTTTTTGTTGATATACATTCCGCGATAATGGGAAAACCAAGGGAAAAGATTTTAAAAGGTGAGATTGTAGTAATTGCGGAAGTTAAAAATGTGAATGGGGCTTGGAAGCTCGCAAACTTTATTTATCCCGTTAAAAATAACAATCCTTCTAATCTCTTGGATATGCTGAAATCGTATAAAAAAGAGATTGAAAAGCACAAAACCATAAAACCTTAACAAGAGGTCGACAATTACCAAAACATGAACTTACATAGCGACATACTTAAAAACCTGGAATGGTCATCGGCCATTATCAACCTTGAAGGAAAACAAAAGGTTGCTGATGAGATTGCTATGAGGGTTAAGGATGGCGATATATTAGGTGTCGGTTCAGGGTCTACCGTTTACGTGGCTTTACTGACTATCGCTAAACGGATAAAAGAGGAAGGGTTAAAGGTGAAAGCCATACCCACTTCTATCGAAATTTCGCTTTTTTGCACTAAACTTGGCATTCCCTTAACCACGCTTTACGAATACAAACCCGATTGGTTATTTGATGGTGCCGATGAGGTTGATCCCGACAAAAGTTTAATTAAAGGCAGGGGTGGCGCCATGTTCAAAGAGAAACTGCTCATCAGCTCAAGCCCTAAAAATTATATTATTGTTGATGACAGCAAACTGGTAAAAAAGCTCGGCACTAATTTCCCGGTACCTATTGAGGTTTTCCCTACGGCTTTACTGCATGTAGAAGAAGAACTAAAAAAGATAGGTGTAAGTGAATTATTGCTAAGACCAGCAAAAGGTAAGGATGGCCCTATAATTACCGAAAATGGTAACTTGATTTTGGATGCACGTTTTCATAATATTGGTAAGGATATGGAACAGGCTATAAAATCAATAACCGGGGTAATTGAAAGCGGCTTATTTATAAATTACAATGTAGAGATTTTAATGGCTTAGAAATATGACATTTACCTACAAACAGCACAAATAGGTGGTACACTTATTGACGCTAAATACACAAAAAGCACTAATTAATTAATACATATATTCATAATGGAAACTAACAAAGTAAAACAAATACACAGCTTTGGTCAAAGCATCTGGCTGGATTTTATAGATCGCGAAATTATTGCATCAGGTAACCTGCAAAAGCTTATTGATGTAGAAGGCATCAGGGGTGTGACCTCAAACCCGGCTATTTTCGAGAAAGCAATAACCAGCGGTACCGATTATGACAAGGATATTGTTGAACTGGCAAAAACGCATACTGATAACGAGGAGATCTTTTTTGGTCTTGCGGTAAAGGATATTCAAAATGCTACAGCATTGTTTGAAGGTGTATACAACGAATCAAAAGCTGAAGATGGTTATGTAAGCTTAGAGGTATCTCCATTTTTAGCATTAAAAACTAAAGAAACCGCTGATCAGGCAGAGAAACTTTGGAAAGAAGTTGCCCGCAAAAACGTAATGATCAAAATCCCTGGAACACAACCGGGTTTAGCGGCAATTCGCCAATCGATAGCAAAAGGTATCAACATCAATGTTACTTTACTTTTTGGCTTACCACGCTACGAAGCAGTAACCGAAGCTTATATCTCAGGTTTAGAAGATCATTTGGCAGCAGGTCATAAAATCGCTCACATATCATCAGTAGCAAGCTTTTTCTTAAGCCGTATTGATGTTTTGGTTGACCCGTTACTTGACGAAAAAGGTTTAGGTGACCTGAAAGGCGAAGTTGCTATCGCGTCAGCTAAAAAAGCATACGAAATTTACAAAAGAGTATTCAGCGGCCCACGTTGGGAAAAACTAGCTGCAGCAGGCGCTCAGCCACAACGTTTGCTATGGGCAAGTACCAGCAGCAAAAACCCTGCATTTAAAGACACCAAATATGTTGAAGCTTTGATCGGCCCTGATACTGTTGATACCGTTCCTTTGGAAACTATATTAGCATTTGCTGATCATGGTATTGCTGCTAATACTTTAGAACAAGGTTTGGATAAAGCGACTGAAACTTTAGACAGAATTAAAAAAGCAGGTATCGATATAGACAAGATCACTCAGCAATTAGAGGACGAGGGTATTGATAAATTTAACAAACCTTTCGAAAAATTATTACAAGCTATCGAGGATCAAAAAAACAAATAATCTTGGTGGAGACATTAGCCATAAAATTCCTGTTTTTTGACATTGGGGGCATCTTGCTTACCAATGGTTGGGGCCACGAATCCCGCGAGGAAGCGGCAAGAAAATTCGGGCTCGATTATAACGAGGTTAAAGAACTGCACACCTTTATTTTTAATGTGTACGAAGCGGCTGGTGTTGACCTTGACGAATACCTGGACACGGTAGTTTTTAATCATCCTCGCGATTTTACCCGTGAAGATTTTAAGAACTTCATGTTCGAACAATCGGTTGAATTGCCTGACATGCTGGCCTGGTTAAAAGAATGGAAAAAGGATTGTGGTTTCAGGATAATTGCCATCAATAACGAGGGCAAAGAACTGAACGACTATCGCATTAAAAAATTCAAACTGCATGATGTATTCGACGCGTTTGTTTCTTCGTGCGAAGTGAAACTCCGCAAACCCGATCCTGCTATATTTAAACTGGCAATGGGCATAGCCATGGCTCAACCACAGGAGTGTGTGTATTTCGATGATCGTAAAATGTTTGCGCTTGCTGCCAAGAAATTGGGCATGCGCGCGTATCAGCACACCGACTTCAAGATCACAAAAAAAATACTGGAAGATTTAAAAAAAGAACAAACTCAAACAAAATGAGCGATACAACAGATAAATACGATTTTGGCATGATAGGCCTTGGTACCATGGGCCGTAACCTGCTGTTAAACATGGGCGACCATGGGGTTAAAGGTGCCGGTTTTGATAAAGACGCCTCAAAAGGCCAATTATTAGAGCAGGAAAGCACGCATAAAAACCTTAAAGGTTTTAGCGAAGTTGAACCTTTTGTAAAAAGTCTTAAAAGTCCGCGCGCTATAATGATGCTGGTTCCGGCCGGTAAAATTGTGGATGATGTAATTGCTGAGCTATTGCCTTTACTTGATAAAGGTGATATTTTGATAGATGGCGGTAACTCGCATTTCACTGATACCAACCGCCGTGTTGACGAGCTGGAAGCTCAAGGTTTCCATTTCTTCGGTATGGGTATATCAGGTGGAGAAGAAGGCGCGCGCCGTGGCCCGAGCATGATGCCGGGTGGCGATAAAGATGCCTATAATGTAATGAAACCGATATTGGAATCTATCGCTGCTAAAGTTGATGGCGCTCCATGCGTAACATACATTGGCCCTGGTGCATCTGGTCACTTTGTTAAGATGGTTCACAACGGTATTGAGTACGGTATAATGCAATTAATTGCTGAAACCTACGAGGTACTTAAAACCGGATTAAAACTGGACAATGAAGCCATCGGTAAAGTATTTACCAAATGGAACGATGGTCGTTTAAGCTCTTTCTTGTTAGAGATCACTAAAGATATATTCCATTACAAAGCTCCGGGAACCGATCATTTATTGTTAGATGATATTAAGGACGAAGCTAAAGCAAAAGGTACCGGTAAATGGACATCACAAGTGGCGATGGACCTGCAGGCACCTATCCCAACTATTGATACAGCGGTATCAATGCGCGATCTTTCTAAATACAAAGAAATGCGTTTAGAGGCTGCTAAGGTATACAGCAAAACTGCTCCGAAATTAGACGTTAGCAATACCGATGAGTTTTTAGAAGCCTTAGAGCAGGCGTACTACTTCAGCATGGTTATTACTTATGCACAGGGTATGTTCATGTTGTCAAACGCATCTAAAGAGTACAGTTATGATCTTCATTTAGACGAGATCGCTAAAATATGGCGTGGTGGTTGTATCATCCGTTCAACATTTTTGAATGATATATACAACGCTTACAAAAGCAACGCGAAACTATCTCATCTGTTATTAGATGCCGGAGTTGAAAAATTAGTTAGCGCGGCAGTGCCGGGTGCAAGGAAAGTAATTTCTTCTGCTATTGCTGCTGGTATCGCTGTTCCGTCTTATGCTGCTTCTATAAGCTACTTTGATAACTTCCGAACAGGAAGGATGCCATCAAACTTGACACAGGCTCAACGCGATTATTTTGGCGCGCATACCTATGAATTGGTTGGCAAAGAAGGAACTTTCCACACCCAATGGGTACCTAAAAGCGATCATTAATTAAACTTTAATTAGCCGATAGAATATAATATCATGGAATCAACTAAAAATCAACCTACAATATTTATCATTTTTGGAGGTACAGGAGATTTGAACGCCCGTAAACTGGCACCTGCGCTTTACAACCTGTTTCTGGACAATTGGCTGCCAAAGCAATTTGCTATAATTGGTACAGGCCGCACCAAACTTACAGATGATGATTTCAAAAAGAAATTGTTAGACGATATCAACCAGTTTTCACGCAGCGGAAAGGCTGAAAAGAAAAAATGGGATGAGTTTTCAAAAAACTTGTATTACCAGGTATCAGACATTAATGATTCTGAAACTTATAAAGAGTTTGGCAAACAGGTAGAAACCCGCAATGCGGAGTGGAAAACTAAAGCCAATGTAATTTATTACATGGCGGTATCGCCTAACTTCTTCCCAATCATTGCTTCTAATATTTCAAAAGCAGGTTTGGCCGAGGATAAAGACCGTACAAGAATTGTTATCGAAAAACCTTTCGGGCACGATCTGGAAACTGCCAAAGAACTAAACACTTTATTGGCTGGTATTTTTGATGAAAAGCAGATCTACCGTATCGACCATTATTTAGGTAAAGAGACTGTTCAGAATATAATGGCATTCCGTTTCGCCAACTCCATTCTGGAGCCGATATGGAACCGTAATTATATTGAGCATGTGCAGATTTCTGTAACTGAACAATTGGGTGTTGAAGAGCGCGGCGATTACTACGATGGCGCCGGCGCTTTACGCGATATGATCCAGAATCACCTGTTGCAATTATTGTGCTTGGTGGCTATGGAAACCCCGGTTAATTTTAGCGCCGATGAGATACGCAACCGCAAAGTTGATGTATTACATGCCATGCGCAAATTCTCGCCTGATGATGTACGTAATTCAGCCGTACGGGGCCAATATGGTAAAGGATGGATGGAAGGTAAAGAAGTTACCGGCTACCGCGATGAGCCAAAGGTTGACTCAGACTCAAATACTGAAACCTTCGCTGCTGTTAAATTTTTTGTAGATAACTGGCGCTGGCAGGGTATCCCTTTCTACCTGCGCACAGGTAAAAGGTTGCACCAATCATCATCAGTGATCACTATTCAGTTTAAGGATGTGCCACACAAGGTATTCCCTACCGAAGCTGCGGAAAGCTGGCAACAAAACAGGTTGATCATCAGCATTCAACCTGAAATGAGTATCCGCTTACAAGTACAGGCAAAACGCCCGGGTCTGGATATGATATTAAATACCGTTGATATGGTATTTGATTACAAAGGCACTTACACCAGCCAGGCTCCTGAGGCTTACGAAACCCTGTTGTTAGATACTATGCTGGGCGACCAAACGCTATTTATGCGTGGCGATCAGGTAGAAGCTGCATGGGATTTGATTATGCCGATACTAAGCACTTGGACCAATAAGAAGAGCTTGAATTTCCCTAACTATTCTGCCAATTCATGGGGACCTGAAAGTGCTGAAGCATTGATAGCACGTGATGGTTTTACTTGGTTCTCACTGCCCTTAAAGGACAAAAAATAAGCTATGAAACTAAATATTTTCAATACACCCGAAGATGTACTGGTTAATCTGGCTACTTATTTTGTAACGCTGGCAGAGCAATCTATAGCTAAACACGGTAATTTTTCGGTAGCATTATCAGGCGGAAGCTCACCTAAAAAATTGTATGAGCTTTTGGCTTCAAACGATTTTAAAAATAAGGTTGACTGGGAAAACGTATATTTCTTTTTTGGGGATGAGCGTAATGTACCGCAGGATGATAAAGACAGCAATTATTTAATGGCAAAAACAGCTTTGTTTGATCCATTGCAAATTGATGATTCTAACATCTTCGCGGTTGATACATCACTAAGTCCTGCTGAGGCCGCAGCTGAATACAAAAAAGCTATCGACCTGTTTTTCGACGAACAGTCTTTAACGTTTGATCTGATCCTGCTTGGTTTGGGTGATAACTCGCACACGGCTTCATTATTCCCTTACACACCAGTTTTGCATGAAACTACAGCCACCGTGAAGGAAGTATTTTTAGAAGACCAGCAAGTGTATCGCATCACCTTTACCGCCCCATTAATTAATCAGGCACACAACATAGCCTTTTTAGTTTACGGCGAAGGTAAAGCGATAGCAGTTCATCATGTATTGGAAGATGCCAGAGATATTGAAAACTATCCTGCGCAACTGATTGCCCCTACCCATGGCAAGATACGCTGGTACCTGGATGAACCGGCAGCGGCCGATCTGAAGAATAAATAGATTATTCATTAAAATATTTATGCCAAAGGCGATAAGATAATCTTATCGCCTTTTTTATTGAGCTATTTAGCTGTTAAACAGGAAGATAATTAGACATTAATTATATAGATTTTATCTATATAGTATAGAAATTATATATTCAACGACTATATAGTTATTTGTATATTCGCAACAAATAAAAACAAAAATTAAAAATATGATTACTATAGGACAAGAATTCCCTAAATTCTCTAAAACTGCGGTTGTTAGTATCGAAAAAGGAAAAGAGTTTGAAACTATCAACTCTGATTATTTCACTAACGAGGATAACGTTTGGACTGTAATGTTTTGGTGGCCAAAGGATTTCACTTTTGTTTGCCCTACTGAAATAGCTGAATTTAACAAAGCTTATGGCGAATTCCGTGACCGTGATGCACGTTTAATTGGTGCTTCAACTGATTCTGAATTTGTACATGCTGCATGGAGAAGAGATCATGATGATTTACGTGATTTGAAATTCCCGATGTTGGCTGATACTTCAAAATCATTAGCGGAAGAGTTAGGTATATTAGAGCCTAATGAAAAAGTTGCTTACCGTGCTACGTTCATCATCGACCCTACCGGTATTGTACGTTGGGTTTGTGTTAACGACCTAAGCGTTGGCCGTAACGTTAAAGAAGTATTACGTGTACTTGATGGCTTACAAACTGACGAGCTTTGCCCTTGCAACTGGGAAAAAGGCCAGGAAACATTAACTGTATAATTTGTTTGAATATTGATAATCCCCGTGCCGTTGGCGCGGGGATTTTTTATGCATTAAAAACACAAAAAGATGAGCGAAGTTACCGAAACTATAAACGAGCTATTGCAAAGCATAGGCCTGGATACCGATTACCGTACCGAAAGTCTTACCTTACTTGAAAAAGGCGAATCGCGCTATATACGGGACTTTAAATTGAATTTCAACAGTACATTAAGCTCTGAACATTTAAGCGCTAAGGAATGTGCTTTATTAGGCCTAAGCGTTGCCATAAACAATACCAACAACCCGCTTACCCAGTATTATACCAAATATGCCGAAGAGCAGGGTGCAACCGCAGCAGATATTGCTGAAGCCGCCGCATGCGCATCGTTACTGGCATCAAACAATGTGTTTTACCGTTTCAGGCATTTTACCCAAAAAGATAAATACAATCAGATCCCGGCACGTATCAGAATGCAGATTATGATGAAACCTGTAACTGGTAAAGAATTTTTTGAACTGATGAGTTTAACTATTTCGGCTGTTAACGGTTGTGAATTATGCGTAAACGCTCACGAAGATTCACTAATAAAGATGGGGACTACCGAGGAAAGAGTTTTTGACGCGATACGAATAGCATCATTAGTTACAGCAAGTGGAAAGGTTATTTATTGATATTGATGTAAAAAGCCGCTATATAATAAAATTTCATAATTTTTTCATTTAGTGTCTTTTATTCCGCTACAAACTTGCTATTTACAATTAAAAACTATTAATTTTATAGCAAGATTAAACACCCCCGCTTCCCATATATATTTAGTAATAAGCATTGTGATTCTGTGGGGCTTATAACACCAAATTTAATTGTTAATTTTTTTGAGAAAGCCGCCCTATGTAGTAACAGGGCGGCTTTATCTTTTAGTGTGTATCTACCGCGGCTTTTTGGCCTTTTTTGAATGGCTGCAAGTATAATAATGGTATTGAGAATAGCATTACTAAACCTGATATCCAATAAGCATCAGCATAAGTTAACAGCAATGTTTGCTTAATTACCATACCTTCAATAGCCTGATAAGCCATCTGCGTGGCATCGCTTAATGATTTGCCTTTGGCTTCAAAATTTTGTATCAAATTATTAAAGCGCAATGTAAATGCATTATTATATGGGTTAATATTAGTTAATAAGTTGTTGCGGTGTACTCCCTGACGTATGTGAATTATGGTAGTTAATGTAGCTATACCAAAAGCACCACCAAGCTGGCGCATCATATTATTTAAACCAGTGCCCTGTCCAATCTCAGGCCCTTTAAGGTCGGCAATTGCTAAAGTGGTTAACGGTACGAATAATAATGCCATACCTATACCCCTTATCACCAACGGCCAAAAGAAATCGCCTGTACCTGAATTAAGCGTTGACTTACTCAACATTGTGGTAAATACAAAAAACAGGAACATACCTACGGTAGCCATAAATTGCGCCGGGATGCCCTTATTGAGCATCTTACCAATAAATGGCATCAATATAATGGTACACAAACCGCCGGGGAACAAAATTTCACCCGTTTGTTGTGCCGAGAACCCTAACAAACTCTGACAGAAAATCGGGAATACGAAAACCGAACCATACAACCCAAACCCGAGCACAAAGGATGTAAACATCCCCACCGCGAAACTTCGATGCCGCATAATGGCAAAGTTTACTATCGGGTGATCTGTACTTAATTCTCGCCAAATAAATAATAGTGTCCCTAATATGGCTGTTATAGTAAGTATGAGTATGTATGTTTTTGAAAACCAATCTTCCGACTCTCCCTTTTCCAATATGGTTTGTAAGCTACCTACTGCAACAGCAAGTAACCCAATACCCCACCAGTCGATCGGCTTGTTTCGCCCATCTCGAGGCGTTGTTCGCACAAAGGTATAGGTCAGGAAAAATGCCAGCATACCAACAGGTATGTTTACATAAAATATCCATGGCCATGAGAAATTATCTGTGATCCAGCCACCTATAGTTGGGCCTACTGTTGGGCCTACAACCGCACCTAAACCAAATAGGGCGGTAGCTGTACCAATTTCTTCACGCGGCCAGGTTTCAATCAAAATAGCCTGTGATGTTGATATTAAACCACCACCTGCAATACCTTGTATAATACGGAATAGCACCAACTCATTTAAACTATGTGCATTACCGCATAAAAATGACGCGACAGTGAACAACAGAATAGACGCCATGTAGTAATTTTTACGCCCGAAGAAACTGCCTAACCAACCCGACATTGGCAGTACAATTACGTTTGCCACAGCGTAACCAGTAGTTACCCATGCAACGTCTTCAAGTGTGGCCCCCAGGTTACCCTGTATTTGGGGCAGGGATACGTTTACTATCGTGGTGTCAATAAGCTCCAACAATGAAGCCATGATCACCGTGATAGTAATGATCCACTTTCTAAAACCTTGTTCAGCCATTATTAATTAATTAGTCTTTGTAGATTACTGAAACATTCACGCTCATACCCGGGCGTAACCTGGCTAAAGTTTCTTTATCAGCTTTTATTAAAATTTTAACAGGCACACGTTTTACTACTTTTACATAGTTACCGGTAGCGTTATCAGGTGGCAATAAAGAGAATTTTGCACCAGTAGCCGGTGAAAAGTTAAATACTGTACCTTCTAATTTCATTTCAGGATAAGCATCAACCTCAATATCAACTTTTTGGCCTGAACGTATTTTATCTAACTGGGTTTCTTTAAAGTTGGCAGTTATATAAATGCTGTTATCATTAACAATAGAGAACAATGTTTGTCCGGCTTGCACTAATTGACCTAACTGAATGTTCTTTTTGGAAACCATACCACTTGCTGGTGCAGTAATTGACGCATATGATAATTGCAATTTTGCAAAATCAACGTCAACCTGGCGTTGTGTAACACCGGTGTTGGTTACAGTCAATTGGTTTTTTGTAGTTCCAATTTGTTGCTCTGCTGCCTTATATTGATCCTGTGCTGCTTTATAGTTTGCCTGTGCAACTTCAAGATCGGCTTTTGCCTGATCAAATTGTTGCTGGGTTACTGATCCGTCTTTTACCAGGTTAGCATAACGCTGATAATCTTTTGATACCTGATCAAGCTTTGCTGCCGCTGATACTACACCCGCTTTTGCAACAGATGAGTTTGAAGAAACTGTAGATATTTGTGACTGACTAACGCCTACACCAGCGCTTGCGCCTTTTTGTGCAGCTAATGCCTGCTCAAGTTTTACTTTGTAGTCGCGATCATCCAGTTTAACCAATAACTGGCCCTGGTTAACGTGTTCGTTTTCCTGGAAATATATACTATCAACATAGCCACCAACGCGGGCAACAACAGGGCTTATATCGCCATCTATCTGCGCATCATCAGTATCAACGTGCTTGCTAAAATATATATATTCTTTTATCCCGAAGATGATACCGCCTATAAGTACAATTCCTAATATAATCGGAAGTACCCTATTCGGTTTCTTTTTTGGTTCTTCTTCTTCTGAGTTGTGTTTTTGTGCCATTGTATTTTGTTATTTTTGAATTAGTGATTTAGTGAATGAGTGATTTCGATTTGCACTTCTGCATATCTATTCATCTGCACATTATTTATTTAGTTTTCCGGTTGATTTCAATAGTGTATAATAAGCAAGTCCTGCATCAGCTTTAGCAAGCTCTAAATTTATTTGGGCTTGATAAAGTAGTGTTTCAGCATCAGCACGATCGGTAGCTGAAGCTATATTGCTTGCATATTTATTTTGTAGAATAGTGTTGTTTTCACCGGCTTGTGCAATCGACGTTTGTAAAAGCTGTATTTTGCTTAAAGCGGTAATGTAATTCTGATAATCCTGGTTTACTTCATTCCTCACATTATCCGAAGTTATACCCTTATTGATCTCCACTTCGGCTTGCTGAATTTTAGCCTGCGCCACCTTGTTCTTGTTAGTCCAAAGTGCTGAGAAATCCCATGATAAAGTTAGGCCAACGGTTATAGGCGTAATATCATTACCAACTTTAGGTATTGGGTTACCGGCGATGCCAACATAATATCCTGCTGCCGATGCTGCAAGTGTTGGGCTTAAATTAGCCTGTATACTTTTAATATTAGTTTGGGCAACACGGTTACGTAAATCCAGTTCTTGTAATTCCTGGCGGGTTGTTAAAGCGGTATCTATATAATCGCTTAAAGGGCCAACCGGTTTAGCGGCATCAGTAATCTCATCAATATTTAAATTGGTAGTTTCAGGCAAGCCTAATAAAATATCCAAATTATAATTGATGATTTTACGATTGCTTTCAAGGTCGATACCGTTTAATTGGATGTTAGCCTTCTGTAATTCAAAACGTAACACATCATTTTTGGTAACCAATCCCTGATCAAAGAAACGTTGCGATTGATGTATCTGCGCATCAACAGTTGCAATGTTCTGGTTTACAACCTTTATGCTCTGTAACACTTTATACAGATTATAATATGCACTGATGATATCGTAAGTGATCTGATCTTTATCAGAAGAAGCACTTAAACGCGATACCTGTGTTAACAAATCGGTAGATTGGCGTGCATATCTAAGTTTATTACCCCCGAAAATAGTTTCGTTAATTGAGGCTATGCCTAAATAAGCGTTAGCACTGGTAGGTAAACCGATGGTCTCGCCGCCAAAGTTCAATACGTGTTCAGGGATCTGCGCACGGTCATAAGTAGCGCTTACCGAGCCTGTTGGTAGCGATTTATCTTTAGCCTGATTGTATTCAGATACAGCCTCATCAATTTTAGCCTGCGAATATTTTAACGTTTTGCTGGTTTGTAAACCAAGTGAAATTGCCTCGGGCAAAGTAATGGTCCTGTCTTGCGCACCGGCTGTATTTACCAGTATGCCAAGTATAACGGCTGTTATACCGTACAGTTTAAGTGGTTTTATTAATTTATTTAACATATGCAGGATAGGTGTTTTGTGTTTTGTCATTTTCCTTAACCAAGTAGGATTTTAGTAGTTTCTTTTGATACTCTTTAATACGCGGTTTAAATTTTTCTTCCAGATTTTTTTCATCTAAAATATCATAGCCGAGCATCATTGAGGTTAATTGCGGAGCATTAATGATGAAGTTTTTGGTGCCATAAATAGTTGCTGTAACCAGTTCCTTGTCAATATCCTCGTTAAACTCGCCTTTCTCTATACCCTCTTTAAGTATATTATGAAACTGATTAACGTTTTCCATCAGGATACGGGAAAGGTTTTCAGAAAGTTCTCCTCTTTTATTCATTGACATTTCCTGATACAGCATTTTTTGGAAACAGTTATTGTTTACCACACGCTCGGCATACATATCAATGTAAGTTGAAACTTTATCCCACGCACTCAGGTGCTCGTCATTACCAAGGTCTTGCAAAAGGTCTCTGAACGAATTGATCTTCCTATTAAAAACCGCCAGGAATAAACCTTCTTTTGAACCGAAGTAATAGTTCAGCATAGCCATATTAACTCCAGCCTCGCCTGATATAGAACGGGTTGAAGCGCCATCAAATCCCTGATCCGAGAATACCTTCTCGGCTACGTCAAGGATATGATCTTTCTTATCTATTTTATCTTTGTCCATTGTTTTAACGGCACAAAATTAATCAAACGATTGATTAATGCGAAACTTTTTTTGTAATTTTATTGTAATATGCCCGTGTTTAGATATAATTATTCAATCAAAAGATTGCTATCTATATTAAACAGATAATCATTTAATTGTTTTTTTATTGATACAATAAATATGCCTGATTATCTTTCATTTATATTTGTTTCTATGAAGCGTATTATATCTTTTGCCTTATTCATATTTATCAGTAGTTCAGTATTTTCACAAACTGCTCCCCCATCGGATCTCGCAACCATTGAACAAAGCTTTAAAAAGCTGGATGTATTAGGTAGTGTGCTATATGTTGCCGCACATCCCGATGATGAAAACACACGCTTACTGGCATATTTGGCACAGGAAAAACATTATCGTACCGGTTATTTATCTTTAACCCGTGGCGATGGCGGCCAAAACCTGATAGGAAATGAACAAGGTGAACAATTAGGACTGATACGCACCCAGGAGTTATTGGCAGCCCGGAGAATGGACGGCGCTGAACAGTTTTTTAGTCGCGCCAATGATTTTGGCTTTAGCAAAGGGCCCGGCGAAACGTTAAAAATATGGGATAAGGAAAAAGTTTTGAGTGATATGGTTTGGGTGATCCGGAGATTCAGACCCGATGTGATCATCTGCCGTTTCCCTACAACCGGCGAAGGAGGTCATGGGCATCATACCGCATCCGCAATATTGGCACAGGAGGCCTTTACGGCGGCGGCGGATCCTAATCGTTTCCCCGAGCAGTTAAAATATGTGAAAGTTTGGCAGGCAAAACGCTTATTGTGGAACACCTTTAACTTCGGCAGTGTAAATACTACCAATCCAGATCAGTTTAAATTAGATATTGGCGTATACAACCCAATCATCGGCAAAGGATACGGCGAGATAGCTGCTGAAAGCAGATCTAATCATAAGACACAAGGTTTTGGATCGGCCAAGCAAAGAGGTGAAGCCATTGAATACTTTAAAACCATTTTGGGTGATGCGCCAAAAACTGATTTGATGGATGGCGTTAATACCACCTGGGGAAGAGTTGGGGCAGACGATATTTCAACAGATCTATCTACAATACAGAAGAGTTTTGATATTGATCGCCCTGATAAATCTGTACCCGCGTTAGTTAATTTGTTAGATAAGGTTGAAAAAGTGAAAGATGAGCATTGGCGAGAGCAAAAAACAAAAGAGTTAGATAATTTGATTGCAGCTTGCGCGGGGTTGTGGTTTGAGAGTTACTCGGTAGAGCCGGTTTATGCTGTTAGCGATG
>Ga0206841_1078_pt1 | contig 20999 bp, 5 predicted proteins | sample Alteio_BWOrgCont_25_FD_152851 | JGI IMG/M metagenome (GOLD analysis project Ga0206841, IMG submission 152851) | Enriched cells from forest soil in Barre Woods Harvard Forest LTER site, Petersham, Massachusetts, United States -... | ecosystem: Environmental > Terrestrial > Soil > Temperate forest > O... | reverse complement strand
AAACCAGTATTTGAATAACACTACTTAACACGCCGCCGATTAACCCAACGACAACCGCAGATCCTAAACGTTCATTCATTATCCAGACCGATAAAAACGGAAATATGTATGCAAATGTAACGGTGTATATGTAGAATAACAGGAACTTCTCTTTGATCAGTTTCATAGCTTCGGGGCGAGTGATGTTAAAACTAATCATTTCAGGGCACATTCCGAAATCGAACATCCATTGGATGCCTTAGCTTTAGCGACGGCATCCGAAATCATTTCTTCATTCCCCTGCGCCTCTCCCTGATATTTGAAGTAGTCAGCCATAAAACCGCGCCGACAACGCCCATTATTGGCCCAATTATAAGGGACATTTTAAGGTTGAGCTTAAATATGCCTGCCATAATAAGCGGGTATATCAAGCCCACCCCTACTATAAACGCTAAAAAGCTGATCAATTTCCTGGCGCCCGGTTGCATATAAAGTAAACCCGGAAAGACTTACAATGTTTATAAAAACTTCGGAAGTCTGCCTTTCTCACCGCACAATCAAAACCTTATAAACATAAGCTTTATTAGCTACAACCACTTTTAACACGTATGTGCCCGGTGGCAAATTGGCGACATTTAATACCGTACTAAAATTACCCGCCGCCGCATTTTGCGTTTGCGTATAAAATGTTTTCCCGGCGCTGTTTAATAACAACAGGCTAACCTGGCCGCTTACTTTTGCATTGAAAACAACATTTAACTGGCTGCTTGCCGGTATAGGGAAAGCCGTTAACCCAATTTCATCACTGCCGGGATTTATGGCTATCAGTGCGTAGGTAAAACTATCCGATGTCAATACACAACCGCTGCTTAATGTAACCTTAACCACATATCCGCCGCTTTGTAACGGCGCGTAGGTTTGCCCGGTCGCGCCTGGTATGGCAACTCCGTTTAAATACCATTGGTTGCCTGTTACAAAGCTGGAACTTAGCGTAGCGCCCGATTGTGTAATTAAAGGTTTTGATACGGTTACCGCCTCCCTCATTGCAGAAGCGCAACCCGCGCTTTTTACCTGCAGGTTATAAAAGTAGTAATAAAACCCTTTTGCATAAGTTGTATCCGTAGGGTTCGTTGGCGATATGGCATTATTCCCCGTGATGCTGAAAACGTTGCCTATTTTAAAAGGATACCCTGTTACACCGCTATTGCTGCGGTAAAGTGTAGAGGTATTATCATAAACAGCGGTAATGTTATAATTGCCTGCTGCCGGTATCAGCAGGTTTAAATTATAAACTTTCCCCTGGTCGTTGGGGTCATCATTCTGCGCGCCGGGTTGCGGGTTGGTGCTTGTTGCTACCGCGTTTATGGTAGTTGTCGCTATCACTTCACCATTAGCATTAGCTACATTAAAGGTGATCATCCCCGAATTGCCGATATATAACCTGGCGCTCTGCAAAATAACGGGTATCTCGGTTGTGAAGTTGATCGACGGCGTAAACTGGTTATATCCGCCTCCCGAAAAAGCGCTTTTTGTAGCGGGCCCGACGGTTGTATTCAAATCATTTAACCCGGCGTACCAGGTGTTATTTACCGGCAACTGCGGGGTTGAAACATTGGTGCCAAATGCAATGGGCACAATATCTGCAAGGTGCTGGTACCATAACACTTGCCCGTCGCCCGCGCCGGTTAATAAATACTGGTTGGTATTGGTACATAATTCGGCAGATAGTCCCGTCGGCTCAATTGCGGGATTAATAACTGCGGTTGCCGAAATTTGGTTATTACTGCTGATCACATCACCAACAAGGTTGGTAGCAGCGGTTATGGTATACGTTGAACCCGCAACGGCATTAAACGTGCCTGTAAATGTGTAATCGTCCTGGGCCAGGGGCGCAAGCTTGCCTGTATAAGTTTCGTTAATGGTGGTGATCGTATTATCCGGCGCTTTTATCGACACCGTAACCGGGACATTGGTTATGGCGGCGCTGCCAAAGTTCTTGAGTGTTATGGTAACATTTGTCGCGCCGTTACAACCGTCTGTGGCGGCAGGGTTAACAATTGCCGTAACCCCGGCATCGGTGGTAGTTTGCAAAAATTGCACCCGGTAATCCTGGGTTTCGCCCTTGCCGTAGGTTCCGCAGGGCTGTATGATTGATGTATCGGTAGTTTCAACCAACACCACCCGCATTAAGCTGTAATTACCCGGAATTACAGTAATTGGAATCGTAATATTGGTTGTATAGGTACCTGTGGCGGGCATTACATTTGTAGTGGCAACCAGTTCATTTGCATCAAATACGCCGTTACCGTTCCAGTCAATATACACTTTAGCCGCTTTGTTAAAATTATTGCCGCAGGTGCCTAAAGTAAGGCTTAATGGATAAGTTTTGCCCTGTTGCAAAGCTACGGTAGTTAACCCGGTATAATCCGAGTAGCTGGTACAGCCCGGCGGCGGGGTATTATTTAAGTTGGATAAGGTGACGTTGTTAACACGCGAATCAGCATTGGATGCCGGGGCTGATGCGCAATAGGCCGTTCCGCCTATCCCCGTCGCGATCAGCGAATAAGCCTGCGACCCGGATTGCAGCGTACTCTTATGCGTAACAGTTATGGTATAGGTGCGTCCCGGTATTGCGCCGGGTATATACACCTGTTCAATATTGTCCCGGATATTATCGCCTGTTGTAGCGGGGGTCGCGGGGTTATTAGGGTCCAACACCCAGGGGGTAAATATGGTTGTGCCATCGGTTATACGCATGTCCAGGTCATTTACCAGTTTGGGTGTGCGGCTGTTTATAATCCCCTCTGCTGTTGGTGTCCCTGCCGGGTCTGTCCATGATATAGTCGCCATTAATGGTCCGCTGCCTGATACAGTTACTGTGAAAGTTTGTGTTTGGCCCTGCGTTAACGTATTTTCTTTGATAATACTCTGTGTGCCGTTATTTGTAATGGCCTGGGCGGCCTGCGGCATGTTCAGCAATCCCCATCCATAAATATAGTCGGGCCCGGCATTGCCAGCGTCGATAGCGGTATGGCAGGCAAGCCCTTTTAACGTAGCAGCTTTCATAAACGCGCCCGAATTTTTCTCAGCATAATATTCCTGTAACAAGTACAATGACCCGGTAACATTTGGCGCCGAAAACGAGGTGCCGGATTCGGCGCTGTAAGCTGTCGGACTATCGCTGCTGGTTGATAATACGTTTAAACCATCGGCTACCAGGTCGGGTTTAACCCGGCCATCGTCGGTAGGGCCCCAACTGCTAAAAAAGGTGGTAATAATGCTTTGGCTGCCTGCCGGGCCAAAAGGCAAAGGGTTTACCGCGCCTATGGTCAATATGTTTTTGGCGGTGCCGGTTGTGGCGATGATATCATACCCACCGTTATTGCTGATACCGGCCGGGCGTGGCCCTTTGTCAACAAAGGTTTGATTCGTGGCGCTGGCATAACCCCAATAATCCGCGCCCACAGCAGGGCCGTTACTGCTGCGGTAATTGCCGGCCGACTCGACAATTAAATAATAGGGCGCGCTATAGGCAATCTGGTCCCATGATTGTACGCGGCTGTTGTAAAAGCCAAAATTATAATCAACTGAATCCCCCGGCAGGCCCGACCATTCCCATCGTAGTTCAGCCTCGTCATAATTCCAGCCGGCAACGTCACCATAAGAATGATTGGAAAGCAGCAGACCCGAAGCCGCGGCGCTCATTTCGGCTACATCGTTGTTAAAATCATACGACAGCAAAGTGGCCGCGTTAAAGGCCATGCCCTTTGCCGGAGTGTAAACACCTTTGGCCAGCATCGTGCCGGCTACATGGGTAGCATGGTCAATTACCGAAGATGCATCTTTAAAAGAAATTGTTTTCCCGGCAAACTCCTGGTGGGCGCTGTATACCCAGCCGCCATCCCACATGGCCAGTTTATTGTTTAAAAAACTGCTTGAGCCTGATAAATTTAACCCTGTTGAACCGCCGGGCTGCACTAAATTAGTACCTGTAGTAGCTGCCGCATCCGTATTGTTATGCGTAGTTAAATATACAGGGAAACCCAGGCTGTTTACGCCTTGTAATGAAGTAACGCCGCCATTGGCCGTTGTCCGCCTGATGGGCCATCCGTTTATACGGGCCAGTGTTAGGGCCCGTGCATAATTGGTTAGGTAATTAGTATTGGCCTGGGTTGAAAAATTGGCCAGTTGTCGTTGCTGGGTAGCGTTAGTTAATAGTTGCTGACCAAACGCGCGGCCTGTAAACAGCAATAAAAAACAAACAATAATTGCTGTACAGCGTTTATTCATTAAACCAAATGCTAATTACTTTGTCAATTTAAATTAAGTAAACAAGTTTCTGCATTTTTAATCATTTTATGAAATTTGTTTTAACTATTAAAACGAACGATTTATGCGCCTTATCCGGGTGGAACTTTTATAAAAAACAGAGGTCATATGATTTCGTTTTCTTTAAAAACTCATCACAGCATTTTTACGTAAGTAATTATAAATCATTGTCGTTTAAATTATTATTATTAAATTATTACTATTATTTTTGCTTACATTTATGCAAACCCCGGCAAAATTGAAGAAGCAATTTCTTAAAAGCTTATTTTTATTCCTATTAGTTGTTGGCGGTTTGCTTAATTGCGAAAGTTCATTTGGGCAAACACCGACGTTTACTGCTTTAACAGGTGGAATTGCCGCAAGCCCGCTCACCGCCGGTAATACCCAGCAGGCAATATTTGGCTTTTCGGCATCGGTGTCCGGAGGAAGTATAACTTTTCAACAATTTAACATCGGGTCAAACAGCGGCACACCAAACGCCTGCTTTGCAAACGGCACATTAGTTCGCAGCCCGACAAGTACTTATACAGGCGCAGGCACGCCGGTGGGAAATGTAGCCATAAGTGCCACTTCAAATACTACCAGCTTTACCATTACCGGCCTTTCAGAAACAGTTTCAGCCACAACAATTTATTATTTTTTAGTAGTTGATGTTATCAATACAAGCACCACGGCTTGCCAACCGTATGTTAACAGCATGACGCTGGCCATAGATGTTAATAATGTAAGTTATAATTCAGCGCCTGTAAATACCTACAATTACTACAATATTAATTCCGGGACACCATACCCGGTTTCCGTGGTCAATACAACTACCGGGCTTACCTCCCCATCCACAATTCTAACCTCCGGAACAACCGGGTTGGCTTTGTTTGGGTTTGGTATTACTACAACCGCATCTTCTACATTCAGCAGCATTAAAATTAACAGCAATGTGGCTACTATAAGCAACTACTTCACTAATTTTAAGTTATTCAGCAATACTTCAAATACGTTTACCGGCAGTACCCAGGTTACAGGCTTGACAGCAAGCACAAGCGGCGGATACGTAACTTTTACAACAGCCGGGGCAACTTTATCCGCATCAACAACTATTAAGTATTATTTTTTGGTTGCAGATTGTACGGTTACGGGCAGTCTGCCCGTCAATGTGCAATTCAGCTTTGTAGATGGTCAGTCAAGCGCAGCGCTAACACGGGCAACCCCGAGCGTGGCATCTTATAATGATTTTACAGCTTATGGAAACACTTATAATATTAACAGTACTACACTTACCGTAACATTGCTTACAGGCGGCACTACAAGTGGTACTTTAACAGCAAATCAAACCGGGGTTGTTTGTTTTGGGTTTAGTTTAGCATCCTCGTCAAATATCACCGTTTCGGGTTTTAATATTAACAGCACCAATACCGCGGCCACTTATTTCGGGAATGGTAAGTTATACCGCAATGCAACTACCACTTATCCTTCATCGCCAGTACAGATAGGCACAGTAACATTTAGTGGTAATTTTGCCGTTGTAACAGGCTTGTCAGAGGCAATTACGGGTACAGCCCAAAACTATTTTTTGGTTGCTGATGATATAGCCGGGGCAACATCCTCAACAATAGCTTTTAACTTTTCCAGTACGCAAACTTCAAACGCTATAACACAAAGCAGCCCGATAGCATCTTCATATAACACTTTCAACATTTCGGGCAATACACTTACATTGCCGTCGCCTACGTTACTTGTAACCGGCGAAAACAGTGTTGCAACAAACGGCATCACTGCCGGAAACCTTACCTACGGACAAACCGGTATCGTATTATTTGGGTTCGGTGTTCAGGCGTTTGGCGCATCATTTTCGCTGGCAACTATAAATATAAAGGCCCCCGGCAATGAAAATTCCTATTTTTCCAACGGCAGTTTATACCGTTCCACTTCGCCTGTATTTCCCGGGGGGACGGCGCTATATACCGGCATAGCTATCCCCGGCGGCGGGGATATTCATATAACTGTTACGGAAACCATACCTTCAAACACGACCTACTATTACTTTTTCACCGCCGACTATACGGTTGCTAACGGCCCTGCAGCTACGGGTTACGCGTTTAGTTTTTCCACTACTCAGAGTGGCGGAAACTCGTCAATAGTTACTAATCCGTACGCAACCTATAGTTACAATGTAACCGGCAACGGGTTCACCATAATTGGTACCGAAGACTGGACTGGCGGTACCAGTACCAGCTTTACCAATGCGGCAAATTTCACTTTGCTTGGTGGTGGTGGCGGCTTTGTACCGACCAGTACGACTGTGGTTAGGATAGGTGGCGTAAATTATACCAATGCCCCGCTGATAGCCGCAAATACCACAATAGCAGGTATAACCTTTGGCAGTGCAAAGGTTTCGACGCTTACGATAAACTCAGGGCAGACACTAACCCTCTCTAATAATTTAAGTGTGTTGGCCAGCAGTACGGCTACCGTTGCGGGATCGGGGACTTTAACACTTTCAAGCGGTAGTATATCATCAACCGCCGGTTCGTCAACACTTACTTTAAATGGCAGTCTTGTCACCAATAACGCGGGCACTTTCACTACAGGCGCCTCATCAACACTTGATCTCACCAGCGCTACGCTAAATAATTCGGGTACGTTTACGTTGGGTTCAACGGGCTTGCTTAATTTATCAACAGCTACCCTGGCGAATACCGGCACATTTACCTTAGCTTCTACCGCAACAGGTTCGGCTGCAATAGGGCCGTTGGTGGGTACCAATACGATTACAGGCACCTATTCAGTTCAACGATATATAAACGGGGGCTCGGGCTATCGCGGCTATCGTTTGCTTTCGTCGCCGGTTTACGCCGGTACAGCAAACAGCAATAATGTGTACAGCATTAATTATATAGCAAACAGTTGTTACATAACCGGCACAACGGTTACAACCGGGGGCATTGATAAAGCCGGTAACCCAACATTGTATTTATTTCGCGAAAATTTAACGCCTTCACAAACTTCGTTTACCAGTGGTAATTTCAGGGGGGTTGGTGATATGTTCACGGGCACAACAAATATAACCTACACCATGGATGTCGATGGCACAGGCTTCAACATTCCTGTAGGTAATGGCTATCTTTTCTTTTTCCGGGGCGACAGAAGTGTAGCCCCAATTGCAACTGAAACCGTTACCAGTTATATTCCTACAAGTACTATTTTAACTGCAGTTGGTACGCTCAACACAGGTAGTATCACTTATAAAAACTGGTTCACACCTACTGTATCCACTTTATTGGATGCGGCCGCAACAGGTAACTCTTCTATATTGGGTTATAATCTTGCCGGTAACCCGTATCCGTCATCTATAAGCTGGACAACTGTTTACGGGGCTTCAACCAATGTAAGTCCCATTATTTATGAATTTAACCCGGCGACCAACCAATATGGCTTTTTTAACGAAAGCAATTCTACATCGACACAAGACGCGGGCAATGTAATAGGCAGCGGGCAGGGTTTTTTTGTTATTGCAAACAACACTTCAGCCACGCTTAATTTTACCGAAGCAGCCAAAGTTACTTCGCAACCCTCTACCTTATTGTTCGCAGCAGCAATTGGCGGGACGCAGTCATCCCAGTATATCCATCTTAAAATGATCAAAGATTCAATGAATTTTGACGATGTTGTGCTTGGATTTAACCCGCAGGCAAGTACCAAATATGTCGCCGGAGAAGATGCCATGCACCTAAACGGAAACTCGCCGCCTGAAACGCTTACCTCATTATCAAGCGATAGTGTAAGCCTTGCAGGTAATTTTATGCCGTATCCGGGATTAAACACCCCGCAGGTGATCAGGTTAAGCGCTACGGCCACGGCGAGTGGTACCTATAAGTTTTTACGGTCGGAACTGGTAAATATACCTGCCCTTTATGAAATATGGCTGATGGATAACATGCAAAAAGACTCATTAGATTTGCGTGCCAATACAACTTACGCGTTCGATATTGATAATACTAACCCTGCAAGCTATGGTGCAAACCGGTTCCAGGTGGTAGTGCGCCAAAACCCGGCATTAGGCGTACATTTATTAGCCTTTAACGCGGCCAAAATAACTACCGCTACCCAGGTACAGGTTAGCTGGACTGTGGAAAATGAGGCAAACTATACAACATTTTATGTGCAACGCAGTACCGATAACGGGCAGACCTTTCAGTCGATAGGCAGCCTGCAATCAGATGGGTTAGGCACTTACAGTTTTATTGACCCATCGCCTGTAACTACGGGGCAGGACCAATATCGCTTACAAATGAGCGATGTTAACAATACCATTACCTATTCAAGCGTCATTACCATCCAGTATTCCGACTTAAGCAATAACAATATAGGCAGCAATATTTCTTTATATCCCAACCCGGCACATGACCTGATCAATTTATCAGTAACCGGGAATAATATAAGCACAGGCCCGTATACGATAACTATTACCAACAGTATTGGGGCCGTAGTAAATACATCGACCTCATCACAGCCTGCGTGGCAAAATAATGTTAGCGGCCTGCTGCCAGGCACCTATTTTTTACAGGTGGTTGACAATAACACCAAGACAATAGTTGGAAGAAGCAAGTTTATAAAATTATAGATTTGTATATTTGCGCTGCAAAAGGTTTTGTTAACCTTATCTTTATTTTTACAAGACCCCTTATATAACCCTAATTTTCCGGCGCTTCAATTATTATTAATTTATATTTAATTAATAAATAATTATTTGTATACGTTATACATTTGTATAACTTAATTTTATATTAAAAAAAAACGAAGACCATTTTATCCTTATAAGAAACCCGTTAAACTGTGATAAATTGAAAAATTTAATGCCTAAACTTTCAGTTTTAAACCTTATACCCGGGTGGTTTTTATTATCCTGCTTACTCCTGTTTGGCAATAAACTATTTGCACAGGCACCGGCCATCAGTTATACGCCATCCACTAATAATTACGCCACAGGTACTGCTATAACTCCTTTAACACCGGCAAACAGCGGCGGGGCAGTTCCGGCAACATTCGGGTATGGCGGCGCCGCGTCCCTCACAGCCGGCACAGGCGGCTGGAACCAACCAAAGGGAATAGCCATAAATGCTTCCGATCAGGTTTATATTACCAACCTGGGACAGTTTTATATCTACAAATATGACAATAGCGGCAATTTGCTTGCAAGTATTGCAACAAGTGGAATAGCCCTGACAGGAATTGTTGCTACTTCGACCGGTGATCTTTATGCCTTGCAAAAAGTTACCGGCTCGATTTATAAGATCTCTGGCGATGTTTTTTCAAACACAGTGATCACTACCATAAGCGGCGCGACCGGAAACAACAACATGGCGATTGATGCTTCTAATAATCTTTATATTACCACCAGTACAGGTGTATCTAAATACAATATAGCCGGAAACACAACTACAACGCCTATAACAGCCGGGGCTCATATAAACGGACCGTCGGGGGTTGCAGTGGATGCTGCCGGTAATATTTATGTGCTGAACTTTACCGGTGGTACTTTAGAGAAATTTAATTCAGCGGGCGTTTGGCAGTCAACCCTGGTAAGCGGGCTGAGCAGTCCATACGGATTAGCTATGGATGGTTCTGGAAATTTTTTTATTGGCCAAACCGGCAGCTCTGTTATTTCCAGCTATACTTCGTTGGGTGCAACTTATCTTCCTAACATATCATATGCAGGTTATGGACTGGCATTAGACAGCAGGGGGGTACTATATGCATCAAACGATAATGTAACTGCAAACAGGTACGCGCCAAACGGCGGCTATTATATAAATAACACCTTACCCACCGGCCTTAGTTTTGACAACACCACAGGCATTATCAGCGGTACTCCCACCGTTGCTAATGCATCAACCGCTTATAAAATTACTGGATATAATTCATCGGGCAGCTCTTCAGCAACGGTTACCATCAGTTGTGCAACATTGGCACCGTCAATTACCTATACGCCTTCAACAGAGGTATTTCAACTTAACCAGGTTGCTAATTACACGCCTGTAAATACAGGCAGCCCTGTACAAACGAATGGCTACGGCATCAGCCCCGCGTTGTCTAACGGGTTAAGTTTTAGTACCGCCACGGGTGCAATTACCGGTACACTGACCTCTACTTTTGCAGCTACCAACTATACAGTTACCGCCACAAATTCAACCGGCAGCGGAACAGCCCACATAACCTTAAGTTGTATATCTACCGCGCCATCGCTTAGTTATTCGCCGTCAAGTTATAGTTATCCTGTTAATGTTGCTATTACAGCCTTAAACCCAACCAATACCGGCGGGGTGGTATCAACGTGGACAATTACCCCGAATACGTTGCCCACCGGTTTAAGTTTCAGTACATCTACCGGCGCTATTACCGGTACACCCTCAGCCCTGGCGTCGGCAACAAATTACACGGTAAAAGGCACTAACAGCCAGGGCAATTCTTCGGCAGTTGTTAGTATAGCTGTAGTTTCTAATCCGCCCGTCATCATTTATGCTTCGCCCCAATCGTACCTTGTGGGCACAACGATTACTACACTAAACCCAACAAATACCGGCGGCCCCGTCACAGCCACAGGCTGGTCTGTCAGTCCGACGCTGCCTGCAGGCCTGAGTCTCAGTAACAGTACGGGTGCCATCAGCGGCAACCCGTCGGTTCAATCTGCTGCTACAAATTATACGGTTACGGCCATCGGAACAGCGCCTTCGGGTAATGGAACTGCTGTTATTAATATAACTACTTACAAACAATTTACCTGGTTGGGCGGCATTTCAACCGACTGGAATACTGCGGGCAACTGGTCGGGCGGGATACCAGGCGCCGGAGACCAGGCGGTTTTTAATGCTAATTATACTAATCTTCCCACTATAAGCACCAGCACTTCCGTCGGCTCTTTGTTAATAGGTACCCTCGGCGGCAAGGCCCTAACCCTCACTGTAAACGCCCCTTTAACAGTAAACGGGGATATCACCTATCAAAGCGATAACCAATCTTTCAATAATTTTATATGCACACTTGCAGGCAGCAGCACAATTTCCGCGGCAAACCTTAATATTATAGCTAACACTGTCCTTACGGGCCATCCCTATATACAAACCGTGACCGCATCTGTCAGTAACCTTAATTTAAGCGGCAATATTTATCTAACATCTACCGAACCGGCTTCAGACACTTATGATGCCACGTTTAATTTTACTGGCGGCACCTTAACCGCCGGAAGTATTAATACCACTAACGCGGCCGGTAGTACATCTACCATATCCATTTCGCCCACAAGTACCCTTAACCTTACAAGTTCTGCTACGTTTGCGGGCCTTTCAGCCACCGGTACCAATACATTAACTGTCAGCAGCCCTACCATTGCATACACCGGCAATAACAACCAAACAGTTTATACCGGCGCCGCTATAGCCAACTCGTCGCTTACAAGCGGCATTAGTTATGCCAATATTTCATTTTCGGGCACTACCGGCATAAAGACGGCCTTGGGCAGTAACTTAAACGTTAGCGGCAGTTTTACCAATTTGCTTACAAGTAATACTACAAATACTTATGCCGACCTAAGCGCCCCTACCGTAAATTTTAACGGGGCCGCGCAAACTTTAGCAGGCGGCGGCGGAACAGGGACAACATTTTATAATGTAACTTTCGGCGGCAGCGGCACAAAAACCATGTCATCAGGCACATTTTCAGTTGCAAGTACAGGTATATTAACTATGGGGGCAGGAACAACATTGGCAACAGGCGGGTTTTTAACTTTAAAATCAGATGCTTCAGGCGCTGCAGGTGTAGCTGTTGTCCCCCCGGCTACAAGCATAACCGGCAATGTAAACGTACAGCGTTTTATAACCGGGGGTACCGGTAAACGGGGCTATCGTCTGCTGTCGTCACCTGTAAACGCCGGTGGTGGAAACAGCGCTTTTTATAGTATAAATTATATTGCCAACAGTTCATATATAACCGGCACAACCCCTTCGGCGGGGGGTATTGACCAGGCCGGAAATCCTACATTATACTTGTTCCGCGAAAATTTAACCCCTTCACAAACTTCATTTACAAGCGGCAATTTCAGGGGTGTCGGCAATATGGGCACAGGCGGGACCACTAATATTACCTATTCAATTGATAATGACGGTACAGGTTTTAATATCCCGGTAGGCAATGGGTTTCTTTTCTTTTTCAGGGGAGACAGGAGCGTAGCCCCTATTGCAACCGAAACCGTTACCAGTTATGTGCCTACAAACACAACTTCGAGCGCGGTCGGCACACTTAACACCGGAAGCATAACTGTAAAGGATTGGTTTACGCCAGGCTCGTCTAATTTATCTTTTACTACTGTGGCAACACCAAGCCCCGGTAACGGCGCGATAAGGGGTTATAATTTAGTGGGCAACCCTTACCCGGCTACCATTAACTGGGAAAAATATAACCGCAACAGTACTGTGGCCAATTCTTCTATTTATGGTTCAAATAGCCTGCCTTCAACAATTTATCAATTTAACTCCACAAGTAAGCAATATGCCACTTATACACAAAATTCATCCTTACAGGATACAACTACAACAGTTTATACCGGGGCTTTAAATTCAAGCGATGGCGTTGTAAGTAATATGATAGCCAGCGGGCAGGGATTTTTTGTTCTTGCCAATGCGGCAAACCAGTCGCTTACTTTTCATGAATCGGCCAAGACAAGTGCGCAAGCTACCAGTACCAACCTTGCCAAAGTGTTTGCCATTGCTGTACCGTCTACACCTACACCGGACGCGGCCATGCGGATAAAACTGGTAATGGACACCATAAATACCGATGCCGTTGTTTTAACGCTCAACAGTACAAATAATGCTAAATATGTGTATGGCGAAGACGCTATAGATTTAGGGGGCGACGGCGCGCTGGTAAATCTAACTTCGTTGTCAGCCGATAGCGTGGGGCTGACTGTAAATAAACTTCCCTTGCCGCAAACCACAGCGCTGGTTTCCCGATTAGTCGTAAGTGCATCTTCGTCGGGCAGATATTCTTTAAAAATGGACGCATTGGAAAATTTACCGGCCCTTTACGAAGTATGGCTGAAAGATAGTTTCATGAAAGACTCGTTAGATATCCGCGCCAATACAACTTATGCCTTTGATATTGATAATACTAACGCTGCTACATACGGGGCCGGCCGTTTCCAGGTGGTAATACGTCAAAACCCGGCACTTGGTTTACACTTGCTGGCCTTTAACGCGGCCAAAATAACTACTGTCCCCCAGGTACAGGTGAGTTGGACTGTGGAAAATGAGGCAAATTATACCACATTCTTTGTGCAACGCAGTACCGATAACGGGAAAACCTTTCAGTCAATAGGCAGCCTGCAGTCGGATGGGGCGGGCACTTATAGCTTTATTGATACATCGCCTGTAACTACAGGGCAAGACCAATACCGCTTACAAATGAGCGATGTTAACAATACAATCACCTATTCAAGCGTCATTACCATCCAGTATTCCGACTTAAGCAATAATAATTTAGGCAGCAATATCTCTTTATATCCCAACCCGGCACATGATTTGATTAACATATCAGTAACGGGAACTAATGCAAGCGCAAGTTCGTATACGACAACCATTACCAACAGTATTGGCGCCGTAATAAAAACAGCAACTTCATCACAGTCCGCGTGGCAAAATAATGTCAGTGACCTGCTGCCAGGCACTTATTTTGTACAGGTTGTTGATAACAACAAGGCAGTGGTTGGAAGAAGTAAATTTGTGAAACTATAAAGGAAGTGAGCATTAAAATTAAATCATTCTTAACTACCATACTATTATTGGTATTGGTTAACTTAAGCTGTTTTGCACAGTTAGAAAATCCCTGCGGCGGGGATGGTGACCCGGATGACCCCACAACCTGTCCGCTTGATACCTGGGTAATATTGTTGGTAGCCGGGTTTTTAATATTTGCCACTTTGCAATTATATCGTCAGCAAAAAGCATAAAACGCAATTTAAAGATTAGTTTAATTTTCCCGATTCGTTTGTTGGCTTTTCCATTGTATATCAATCGAATATAAATTAAAATATAATACATTATTAAATATTAATTAATGTATATATTAATAATTAATATGTGTGTTTCGCCCATATAAGTTGTATATTATTCGCATAAATCGTATATTTGTACCCTAATTAATTTGGAATTAACTGTTGGAGATAATAGGTCAACGTAACTTTTTTTTGCCGGTACCGTTTAAGTTATATAAGTTGAAAAAGTGGTTATTTAAACCTTTGTTATTGTGTTTTTTATTTGGTTTAATACTATTTAGTAATAAGCTATTTGCACAAACAGCGCCTAATATCAGCTATTCGCCTTCAACTAACAATTATACGGTTGGAACCACTATAAGTACGCTGGCCCCATCAAATAGCGGCGGCGCAGTTAGCGCGTTATCCGGCTACGGTACGGCTACAACCCTTGCAACAACTAACCTTAGCGGGCCAAACGGCATGGCTACTGATGCCTTGGCCAATGTTTATGTATGTAATTTTAGCGGTACCTATGGCGGTACAGTAAGTGAATATAACTCCAGCGGTACTTATGTGGGGGTCTTTATTAGCGGCCTCGGATCTCCTACCGGTATAGTTTTTGATTCAAAAGGCAATTGCTATGTGTTGGATGAAAGCAACAGCACAGTTTATAAATTTAATTCGTGCGGCGGCGCAAAGGCGGCAGCACTATCTAGTTTTGTTTTAACCGGGGCAACCATTAACTATGGTTTTGCCATTGACGCGTCTGACAATTTATACATTACCAACTATAACGGCACTGGCAGCTATTATGTATTTAAATATAATACAACCACCAGCACACAAACAACCTTAATAACCACAACAGATCTGTATGCGCCCGCCGGTGCGGCTATTGATAACTCGGGGAACATTTTTATTTTAAACGGCCCGCCCCTTAATAATTTGGTTGAGTTTAATTCCTCCGGGGTATTGGTTGCCAACAACTTTGCCACCGGTTACAACAACCCATATGGCCTGGCGGTTGATCCCGGAGGCTATATTTATGTAGGCGACTATGGAGGCAATCATCTTTATGTGTACAACAAGTCGGGGACATTATTGGCAACCATATTAAACAGTAATGGTATTGTTGGGCCCGATGGTTTAGCATTTGATACACAAGGAAATGTATTTTCGGCCAATTATACTGGCGGTACCGCCGGTACTGTAACCAAATATGCACCAAATGGCGGCTATTTTATTAACAAGAAACTACCTGCCGGTTTATTTTTTGATGGTACTACGGGTAAAATTACCGGTACACCTACCGCAGTTTCGGCATCAGCCACCTATACTATTACGGCTTACAATGCTTCGGGCCATTCTTCAACAAGTGTTAGTATCAGTTGTTCCTTAACTGCGCCTGCTTCTGTTAGTTACTCTTCGCCACAATCCTACCAGGTGGGTATAACTATACCAACATTATCCCCTTCAACAACTGGTGGGCCGGTGCCTGCAACAACTTATGGTACGGTATCAACCCGTGCTGCCGCGGCTACCGGTGTTCAAAACCCAAAAGGGATAGCTGTTGACAATTTTGGCAACGTGTACGAGGCCGATTTTACCGGCAATGTGATCTATATGATCAATACGGCAGGGGTTGCCACTATTATTGCAGGCAGCGGTGCAGCCGCTGAATTGGATGGCTCGGGTACGGCTGCTAAGTTTAACGGGCCAACAGGTATTGTATATGATGGGTCGAACTATTTATATATAGTTGATAATGGCGGCAATAAGATAAGGCGCATGACCATCGCTTGCCCGTATTCTGTAACAACCATAGCAGGTAGCGGTACTGCAAGTGAAACTAACAATGCTACAGGTACTACAGCCACATTTAACAAGCCGTATGGCATTGCGTATGATGGGACAGCCAATTTATATGTAACGGATAATGTGGGTAATACTATTAGAAAAGTAAGCACCACTACCCCTTTCGCGGTTACTACCATAGCCGGCAATGGCACCAATGCCGAGTTGGATAATACTACCGGTACATCGGCAGAGTTTAAAGGGCCCGCAGGTATTGCTTATGTAACAGGTACGGGTTTTTTATATGTTACTGATGAAGCTGGAGAAACGATAAGAAAAGTGGGTACCACCGGCCTTTTCCCGGTGACCACATTTGCGGGTACAGCCAATAGTGCCGGTTCAATAAATGCTACAGGCACATCGGCCAAGTTTAGCGCCCCTTATGGCATAACGGTTGATGCTTCGGGTAACCTCATCGTAGCCGATGAAGGAAATAACCTTATCAGGGCCATTACATCCGGTGCCGTGGTTACCACTTTGGCCGGAAACGGCACACAGGCTGAGCTGGACGGCGTAACCACCGCTGCTGAGTTTTTTTCGCCGTATTGCGTAAACGCCGACCAATCGGGCAATGTTTTTGTAGGTGATAACAATACAGCCAACTCAACTATCCGCCAAATATTGTTAACCGGTTATACGGTTAGCCCAACGTTGCCTGGGGGCTTAAGTTTTGACAGCACTACCGGTAATATTTCGGGTACGCCTGGGTATAACTTATCTGCAACAGCATATACCATAACCGGCTACAATGCTGCGGGCAGCACATCAGGTTCAGTTACCATAACTATAACTACGCCCCCTGCCCCGGCATTCACTTACTCTCCCTCAACTAATAGTTATTCTACAGGTGTGGCTATCAGCACGCTATCCCCGGTAATTACCGGCGGAGCAATACCTGCCACTACTTTTGGCACTGTATCAACTTTATTATCGGGTACACTTAATAAACCCAGGGGTATAGCTTCTGATGGAGCAGGGAATATATACGAAGCAGATTTTACCGGGAATTTTATCTATATGATCAATTCTTCGGGGGTGGCTACCAAAATTGCGGGCAGCGGTACAGCATCTGAACTTGATGGCAACGGCCTGGCTGCAACATTTAACGGCCCATCTGGTATAGTGTATGACGGTTCAACTTATTTATATATTGTTGATAATGGTGGAAATAAGATAAGACGCATGACTATTGCCAGTCCTTATACCGTGCTGACTATAGCAGGGAGCGGTACTGCGAGTGAAACCAACAATGCCACAGGTACTACAGCTACATTTAACAAACCTTATGGTATTACTTACGATGGGTCAGCTTTTTTATATGTGACTGATAACGTAGGCAATACTATAAGAAAAGTAAGCACCACCAGCACTTTCGCGGTAACTACCATAGCGGGCAATGGCACCAATGCCGAGTTAGATAATACTACCGGTACATCGGCTGAATTTAAAGGCCCGGCGGGTATTGTTTACGTCAGTAGTACGGCGTTTTTATATGTTACTGATGAAGCTGGAGAAACGATAAGAAAAGTGGGCACCACCGGCCTATTCCCGGTAACTACTTTTGCAGGTACGGCCAATAGTGCCGGCACAACCAATGCCACAGGCTTATTGGCCAAATTCAGCGCCCCATATGGTATAACGGCTGACGCTACAGGCAACCTGATAATCGCCGACGAAGGAAATAACCTCATAAGGACCATTACTGTGCCGGGCGCCGTTGTTACTACTTTAGCAGGTAGCGGCACAAATGCCGATCTTGACGGAGTAACCACAGCGGCGCAGTTTTCCCTCCCATATTGTGTAACTGTAGATAAGTCGGGCAATGTTTTTGTAGGTGACAATAATGCAACCACTTCAACTTTACGCCAAATTATACTGTCAGGGTACACCATTAGCCCCGCTTTGCCCACAGGTTTAAGTTTTGATGGCACTACAGGAAATATTAGCGGTACGCCTACTGTAGTATCATCATTAACGGTTTATACTATTTATGCCTATAATGCCTCAGGCAGCGCTTCAACAACTGTTACTATAACCGTTACCCTCGGCTCGCCGTCAATTAGTTACGTAACGCCGCAAAGCTACGCCGCCGGGGTGGCAATTACAGCCTTGTTGCCCACCAGCAGCGGCGGTACTGTGCCAGCCACTACTTATAGTACGGTATCAACTTTTGTTCCTAACACGCAAAATATTACTGCCCCAAGAGGAATTGTTTCTGACGGCAATGGGAATTTCTATGAAGCGGATTTCACGGGTAATGCGATCTATCTGATAAATTCGTCAGGTACTGCTACTCTAATTGCTGGCAATGCTACTGCCGGTGAAACCGACAACGCTACCGGTACTACTGCCAGGTTTAACGGCCCGTCAGGGATTGTTTACGATGGGGTGGGATTTTTATACGTTACCGACAATGGTACCGCCGCAGCTGGTAACACCATAAGAAAAATAAGCACTACATCTCCTTATGCAGTTATTACAATTGCAGGAGCAAACGGTGTTCCAAGTGAGTCGGATAATACTACCGGTACTTCGGCCAGGTTTAACAGGCCTTACGGCATAACTTATGACGGATCGGCTTTTTTATACGTAACGGATAATGGCGGTAATACCATAAGAAAGATAAGCACTACCAGCCCATTTGCAGTAACTACATTGGCAAGCACCGGCCTCAATGGGCCAGCGGGCATTGTTTATGACGGATCGGCAAATGTTTATGTTGCTAATGCCACAGGCAATACAATTTTAGCTGTAACCACCAGCGGAGGCACGGTAAGTACTTTTGCCGGAAGCGGAACTTCCGGTTCTGCAAACGGCACGGGCGCCGCAGCTACTTTTAAAACACCTTACGGCGTAGCATTTGATGCTTCAGGTAACTTAATTGTAGCTGATGAAGGCAATGCCCTTATCAGGATCATCACACCTGCGGCAGTTGTTACAACATTAGCAGGAAGTGGGGCTACAGGTGAAAATAATGCCGTTGGGGTAGCGGCAACATTTACTGCCCCTTATTCAATATGTACCGATAACTTGGGCAGCGCTTATGTAGGTGATAATAATGCTTTAAATTCTACTGTTCGAAAAATAATTTTAACCGGGTACACCATTAGTCCCGCTTTACCTGCTGCGCTAAGTTTTACGGTTACTACAGGCCAAATCAGCGGTACGCCCACAACCGGTACATCATCGCCAGCCACTAACTATACTGTTACTGCCTATAATGCTGTCGGCAGCAGTAGCGCTGTTGTTAATATAGCTGTTTATCAGCAATTTAACTGGACAGGCGGCACTTCTAATGTAATGTCACTACCAGCCAACTGGAACGGTGCTACTACAGCACCCGGAAGTTCGGACCAGGCGTTTATCGGTGTAAGCGTGGCGGTTACCACTTACCCCGTTATAGCCACCGGCACCAGTTTTAGTGTTGGGTCGTTAACCATCAGTAACAAAAGTACTGTACCCAGTATTACGGTAAATGGTACCGGCGTTTTAAATGTAACTGGTGATATTACCTATGCCAATACGGCAAACACAGGTACCAGTACAACGGCTACGCTTGCCGGTACAGGTACTATAAATGCAGTTAACCTCAATGTTACAGCTTCCCAAAGCGGAGCCTCAGTAGTTACATCAACCGTATCTTCAACCATAACCAATCTTAATTTAACAGGTAATATTAACCTTACTACTGTGAATAATACAACACAGGGAAACGCTACATTTAATTACACCGGCGGCATCCTTACTGTTAACGCAATAAATACCACTAATGCCAATGTGAATAATATCTCAACTGTTACACTTAGCCCCACCACTGCTTTAGTATTACCAAGTTGTACGGCAACAGCAAACACTTTACCAAGATTGGCAGAGGTAGCCTGTGTACTGGTTTTAGCCTGTTCATGAAAAGTAAGTGACTGGTTTGCAGCATTAGCACGGATAAAAAAACCTTGTCCGCTGGCAATCATATTACTAACAACACCATCACTTGAATTTGTCGGCGACGTAGTATAAACTACTGAAGTAGTGTCTAATATGCTTGCATTTTGTGTATAGGTAGCATATTGCTTGCTGGTAGAATTATACTGGTAAATTAGTGATGGCAAACTATTTGAACCATATATAGAAGAGTTGGCAACCGTACTGTTACGGTTATATTTTTCCCAGTTAATAGTGGCTGCGTAAGGATTGCCAACAAGGTTATAACCCTGTATTGCACCATTACCGGGGCTTGGGGTAGTTGTGTTTGTCCACCCTAAAGTTGAAACCGTTGGCTGGTACCAATCTTTTACAGATATGCTTCCCTGGTTAAGTGTGCCTGTTGCTGTCAATGTAGTGTTTGTAGGTACATAACTGGTAACAGTTTCGGTTGCAATAGATTGTCCGGGAGCATTTAGGTCGCCCCTGAAAAAGAAAAGAAACCCGTTACCTACCGGTATGCTAAAACCTGTACCATCATTATCAATTGAATAGGTAATATTAGCAAGGCCCGTTGTGCCCATGTTGCCAACACCCCTGAAATTACCACTTGTAAATGAAGTTTGTGAGGGTGTTAAATTTTCGCGGAATAAATATAGGGTAGGGTTTCCAACTTTATCAATACCAGGGCCTGGAGTTGAAAGCGTTGTGCCGGTTATGACTGAGTTGGTACCAATATAATTTATGCTATAAACATTGTTGCTATGGGTGTCGGTACCGCCATATACAGGTGACGACATTAAACGATAGCCACGCTTACCTGCCCCACCGGCTATGAAGCGCTGTACATTTACGGTGCCGTTTATTACCGGGCCAGTAAGAACAGCAATGGCTG
>Ga0206841_1076_pt1 | contig 21240 bp, 15 predicted proteins | sample Alteio_BWOrgCont_25_FD_152851 | JGI IMG/M metagenome (GOLD analysis project Ga0206841, IMG submission 152851) | Enriched cells from forest soil in Barre Woods Harvard Forest LTER site, Petersham, Massachusetts, United States -... | ecosystem: Environmental > Terrestrial > Soil > Temperate forest >... | reverse complement strand
ATAACCACTTTAAAAGCCGATAAAGATGCCTTATTTAAAGATGCCAAAGACGGCATGCTCGGCTTGCGCCTGGCACACGAGCTGCAAATGCCAACAACCGAGGATCAAAAATTTACCGATGAAAAGGGCAACGTAACCGTAGTTAAAGGGGGCACCGATAATATACCCACCGGCAACTACCTCACCAGCGCGGGTAAAACCGGAAACGACGCCTGGAGCACACGTGGTGTTTGGTGCAAAGTCTACGGCAAAATGGGCGCCGATTCCATCACCATAGCCATTATAGATAACCCTAAAAACCCCAATTACCCTACATTCTGGCATGCCCGGGGCTACGGCCTGTTCGCCGCCAACCCGCTTGGCGAAAAGGTTTTTACCAATGGAAAATCAGAAAAGAACTTAACGCTTAAAAAAGGGGAATCGGTTACGTTTAAGTATAGGATTGTAATTGAGAATGGTAAGCAGACACTTACGGTTGCCGAATTGAATAAGATGGCGGGGGAGTTTGGGAGGAAGTAAGCACTGGGTTAGACCCAATAATAACATACATTTGCCAAAACCAAACGGGCCTGTTTTTGATTAGTATATAAAAGCAAAGCAGCGCATGGAACATGTTGTTAAAATAATTTCCACCAAAAAAATAACGCATAACGTTAAACAGTTTGTGGTTGAAAAACCGGAAAGGTTTAAGTTTACCCCCGGACAAGCCACCGATTTAACCATTAACCAACAAGCGTGGAAGGATAAGAAAAACCCATTTACCTTTACCTCGCTTAACGGCGATGAAAACCTGCAGTTCACCATTAAAATATACCCCGGCAGCAAGGATGGCGTTACCCGCCATTTAAATACGCTAAAGCCGGGAAATGAATTAATAATAAGCGATGCATGGGGCGCCATTGAATATAAGGGGCCGGGGTATTTTATTGCCGGCGGCGCGGGTATTACGCCTTTCATCGCTATTTTAAGGCAGTTATATAAGGATGGGGAAATTGGAAACAACATCCTGTTTTTCTCAAACAAAACCGGCAAAGACATCATACTGGAAGATGAACTAAAAACAATGCTTGGCAACAACTGCATTTTTACCACCACCCAACAAAAAGGCGGGGGCGATCACCGCAAAATCAATAAAGCTTTTTTAGAAAAGGAAGTGGACGATTTTAAAAAGCATTTTTATGTATGCGGGCCTGACCCAATGGTAAAACATTTGACTGAAGTTTTAAAAGAGCTTGGTGCAAAAGCGGATTCGGTTGTTTTTGAGAAGTGAGGTGGCTTATTTGATCAAAGAATATTGTGCATCGCAGGGTCCTTTTCAAGAGACCCTGCGGGGACGGAAAAAGAAAAGCCCCAAAAGGGGCTTTCTGCCAATGTAGCGGGGAGCAGGATCGAACTGCCGACCTTAGGGTTATGAATCCTACGCTCTAACCATCTGAGCTACCCCGCCGTTTATTCGTATTTTGGTTAATAATACACACCTTAAAAAAAGGTTTGCAAATGTAGCAAAAATTAGTTTCCTTTAGAAAAAATGTTAATATTGGCTTATAAAGCCCCCGTAGTATAAACCCCTATGTCTGAGAAGAAGAAATTCACCATTGAGTATGAAATAAAATCATCTCCCCGCATATTATATACCTTTTTAAACGAGCCCAACGGCTTAACGCAATGGTTTGCCGATGATGTAAGCGTGCGCGACCAGATTTACACCTTTACCTGGGACGATGAACAGCAAACCGCCAAACTAATGGCTATAAAAGAAAATAAGCTGGTGAGGTTCAGGTGGATAGACGATGACCCGCAATATTATTTCGAAATGGAAGTTATACAGGACGAACTGACTAACGATGTTGCCCTGAGCATAACTGATTTTGCTACAGATGAGACCCTAAGCGAGCGTAAACAGATTTGGGACAACCAGGTGCAATACCTGGTAAGCACATTGGGCGCTTAGGGAGTAGATTTTTCCCTAAATTTGTACTGTGAAAAAGATCCATCTTTTAATCCTTAAATCATTCATAAGGCCTTTTATAGTCACCTTTTTGATCGTAATGTTTGTGTTGCTGATGCTGTTTCTGTGGAAATACATTGACGACCTGATAGGCAAGGGGTTTGAATGGTATGTTATTGCTGAGTTAATGGCATACGCGTCGGCAACCAACGTGGCTATGGCACTCCCATTGTCGGTGCTGCTTTCCTCGATCATGACGTATGGCAGCCTCGGCGAAAATTACGAGCTGGTGGCTATCAAATCTGCCGGTATATCCTTAACCCGCGCCATGTACCCTATGATGGTTGCCATAACCATATTAAGCATAAGCGCGTTCATATTTTCGGATTATATGCTGCCTGTGGCCAATTTAAAATATTACTCACTTTTATACAGCGCCCGGCAGCAAAAAACCGCGAACTTTTTACCAGAAGGTGTTTTTAGCAATAGTTTTCCTAATTATACCATTCGCGCAAATAAAAAAGACCCTGATGGCCAAACCCTGTATGACCTGGTTATTTACGAAAAAGACCCTACCAATGGTTCGGGCTTTATGATCAAAGCAAAGAAAGGCAGGATGTACCGTTCGCCGGATGACAAGTTCCTGGTTTTAAACCTGGAAGATGGGGTGCGCTATGAAGAAGGATCAGCAGGGACCTTTAATCCGCGCCAAACATTTACCCGTACCCGTTTTAAAAAAACCGAGCAAAAACTTGACCTTTCGGGTTTGAAGTTTACCAGGGAGAATGAAGGCGAGTTTAAAAGCGCCTTCGAGATGATGGACCTTAAACAATTGCAGTATACCATGAAAACGGCCAATCACAAGGTAGACAGCGACGCGGCATTAAATTATAAGCGTATAACACCTTACCTGAGATATTTTACCGTGCCGGGTAAATCAGATAAAATTAAAAAATTCCTGCCCGGCAAACCCGATATACTAAAGGGCGAGCAGCGAAATATGCAGTTAAGCTATATTACAAACGCCTTAGGCGAGGCGCATTCTGTGTCAGACATGATCACAAGCCGTAACTCAATCTATAAAGATGAGTCTTCCAGCGTACACCACGCATCGGTTGAATATAACAAAAAATATACGCTATCAGCCGCCTGTTTAGCCTTGTTTTTAATTGGCGCGCCGTTGGGGGCAATTATCCGTAAAGGCGGCTTAGGGCTGCCGGTAGTGGTATCAGTTATCTTTTTCCTTATCTATTACATCATCTCTACCATTGGCGAAAAATATGTAAAAGCCGGCGATGCGGCCCCCGCGATCGGTATGTGGATAGCGATATATATTTTAACACCCATCGGCCTGTTCCTTTCGTACAAAGCCGCTACGGACTCGGTAATATTTGACCTGGAAGCTTATAAGCGGTTCTTTTCTGGCTTATTTAAATATAAGGTTAAGTTGGGCAAAAGAGATCAGTGATTGGAGGTTAGAGATTAGTGCCTGTCGGGCGGACTAATCAAGCCTTTCCTTTCCGCCGCTCTGCTAAATCAAAAATCAGCTTGATCTGCAATTCAGACAATTGCTATTCCAGCGTCCCCTTAAACTTGTTTCCATAATCATTTAGTTGCGCTGCCAGTTTATTACTGAGTTGTCCCTGGTGATTATCACGGGTAACCCCAACTATGCTGTTTAAAAATTCCATGTCGTATTTAGCCTCATTTTTATTGATCTTATCCGGGTCGTTTTGCAGCAGGTAATAGTCATAGTCCAGTTGGTCGGTAAGATAGCCATCTACGCTGGTCACTAATTTATTGCCCATTGCCAGTTCATTTAATTTATAGGCGGTATCGGCCAGCGTTACCTTGCCCTGTACCGCGCCCAGGTTAGGATTTATATCGGGCAGCACTTCGTTATATTTATGCAGCGCTTTGCGGGCCAACTCAGGATGGCCGTCTTTTATAAGGCCCAAGGCGAGGTCGGAAAAAGATGATACCAATTGCGGGTAAAAAATGGAAGTGGATTGCTGGTCTAAGTATTTGGCCTTTTTATAATTGCCCCATTTAAACTTATTCATCATATTATCATACATCACCAGGCTGTTGGTTTTATTGAGCTGATCATAGATATTAGTTTCAGGTTTAAGTGGCAGCAACTGGTAAACAAACCCCTCGTTGTATAAATAAGGTTCTAAACCTATCATACTTGGCTGGCCAATGGAGGTTACAAAACAAATGGGCCGTTTCCAGTTGTTATGCGCTAAAATATCAATTATGGCCAGGTTTTCCTTGGTGATATATTGTGGCGGGAAGTTCCATTTCAGCGTATCGGTTATCCTGCTTTCCTGGCCGGCGTTTACAACGCCATTTTTTATCACCTCGTTCGGGTCTACGGGTATTTTAAACCGTTTAGTCGGCAAATAATTTTCGGATGTGCCGTTATCGTAGGTTACCATCGCGTGTTTATCATCCGATGTTATAAAATCAAACACATCCTTAACTTCGGTATATCCCGGAATTTTGGCGTCATTGAACCGGATCACATCCCTGGTGCCTTCTTTATATTTATCGTAAGGCATGGTAATGGGCAGGGCATCGGCCTGGTTAATTTTACGCTGCATTTGCTTTATAGACCAATCTGTACCCAGCAAACTCAGGTTAACTATACGTACATCGGGCCTTATGCCCTCTACTTCCTGGTCATACCATAACGAGTAGGTATTATTATCGCCCATATCAAACAGGATCGCGTTTTTAGGGCAGGAGATCAAATAATTGTAAGCCATGTCGTGGGCAGTCCATTTGGTTGAGCGGTCATGGTCTTTCCATTCCTTGCTTGCCAGTAAAACAGGGGCGGCTATCACACAAACAACGAAAGCCGTAACAGCCGAAAGTTTGGCGTTTAACCGCCGTTGCGCCAGGTCGGCCAGGGCAATTACGCCCAGGCCGATCCAAATGGCAAAAGCGTAAAATGAGCCTACATACGAGTAGTCCCTTTCGCGGGGCTGCACATTGGGCTGGTTTACATATAAAACTATCGCCAGCCCGGTAAAAAAGAAAAGCAGCGTAATTATCAACGCGTCTTTTTTGCGGCGTTTAAAATGATAGATCATCCCCAGCAAGCCGATAATTAATGGCAGGGCGTATAGGGGCGTATAAGTTGTGCCGTTAATAATGGAATGCGGTAAATTTTTGGCGTTGTCAAATAAACCGGTTGTCCAATTGCCGCCGACACCGTGCATATTGGTTTGCCCCTCAATATCATCGTCGCTATAGCGGCCTGCAAAATTCCACATAAAATAGCGCACGTACATCTGGTACATTTGCCAGCTAAACATCCATTTCATATTATCGGCAAATGTGGGCGCATCATTAACGCCCAATTGCAGCCATTGTTTATAAAACTGCGAGTCCTGCGCGAAGTTTTCAGTCCCTTCGGTATTCCACATACGGGGCAGGATGGTATTGTGGTCATACACATAATCCTGCTTTTTACCTGCCGTTTCATATTTTGTTATGCCCCGGCGATAAAGTGTGCTGCCGTCTGTTACATCAGTAATTTTGGCATCAAAAAGAGGGCCGTACAATAAAGGCGTTTCGCCGTATTGAATACGGTTTAAATAACCATATAGCGTAAAGGCGTTATCGGGATGCGAATTGTCCAAATTGGTATTGGCCGAAGCCCTTATGGGGATATAAACAAACGAGCTGTATCCGAAATAAATAAAGGCTACGCAAACCAGCGCCAGGTTTAAAAGCGGCTTTTTATTGCGGATGCTGTAAACAATGCCAAACACCATCGACCCAATAAGCACAGCAAAAAAGAAGATAGCGCCGCTGCCAAAACCCAGGCCAAGCGTGTTTACGAAAAACAAGTCGAAATGCGCTGCAAAGTTGATGGTATATCCCCTGATGCCATATTGTATAAATACCAGTATAGCTATACTTACTAAAAAAGCGAAGATGGTATTTTTAGTGTTAATAGTTTTGCCCCTGCGGAAATAGTAAACCAGTACCAGCGCGGGTATGGTGAGTAAGTTTAACAGGTGGATACCAATAGATAAGCCGATAACATAGGCGATAAAAACCAGCCACTTATCCGCGCCCGGTTCATCGGCATGGGCCTCCCATTTTAATATAGCCCAAAATACAATGGCAGTACATAACGACGACCATGCGAACACAATGGTTTCCACAGCCGAAAACCAAAACGTATCGGTATAGGCAAATGCCAGCGCGCCGACCAGTCCCGCACCCATAATTAATAAAGTGCGTGATGCATTTAAAACTTCACCCGTTTTTACCAATAGTTTTTTAGCCAGGGCGGTTATCGTCCAAAACAGGAACATAATGGTAGTTCCGCTGGCCAGTGCCGAACCCATATTGGTAAAATAAGGCACTTTGGCATTGTTGCCTAATGACAATAACGAAAATACCTTGCCCAGCATGGCAAACAAAGGGTAACCCGGCTGGTGCGAAACCTGCAGGCGAAACGCGCAGGCGATAAACTCGCCGCAATCCCAGAAACTTACGGATGGCTCTAACGTTAAAATATAGGTAGTTGAGGCAATGGCAAAGCAAAACCAGCCTAAAAGGTTATTGATTTTTGTGTAGCGCATGGTGGTGAGGATAAGTGTTGTCAAATTTTATAAATGCAAATTCAAGGTAATTTTTTATAAAACCTTGAATTTTAACACTTTTAACATTAATTAACAATTTATCCTTTAGAGCCAAGATGCAAGAACCAAGAATCAAGATTGATTTTGACCAGTTGATATCTTGGTTCCTGGCTCTAACAAACTATTCCTTATGCTTTGTTTTAAAATTATTGCTTAGCATTACTGCCATAACCATAATACCCACGAAAAAGACGAGGGCATCAGTATAATCACGTAAGTGTACCTTGCCTGCTGCAAACAAAATATAACCAACAATTAAGTTAAAACCTGCCCATAATACATTAAGCGTTGGCGGGGATAAACCTTTTCCGGGTGGCTTGGCAAAAGGAGAGGGGAATTTATCGCCCGATACCCCGGTAACAAAATGAGGGACAGCATTTGAAAAAAAAGCCCCTGAAAAGAATATTGCTAAGTAATTGTACCATTCCATAGTTTAGAGTTTTAATAAGCACTAATTTACACGAATTAGGGCGAATTTCACGAATTTTTTAATGAACACGAATTTCACGAATTAAAGCGAATTACACGAATTTCTTGTTGCGCGGCCCAAAACCGCAACAAATTTACAATCAGACAGGATTAGTGAAATTCGCCCTAATTCGTGTAAATTAGTGCTTATTAAATTAATGCTCTTCACTTTGCAACACCGACAAATAATTCCCCGCCGGGTCTTTAAACCAGGCTATGGTTGGGCCGTTGCCGCGCATAATTCCCTTTTCGTCGGTTTTCATTTGACCTTGATCATAGATTTCAAATTTTACACCTTTGGCGGTTAACTCATCGACCGCTTTCTCTACATCGGCTACCATAAAATTCAATGCAGTATAGGTTGCAGGCACGTGGTTGGGTTTGCCGTAAACAAATACCTTACCGCCGCCGGCCAAATGGAGTTCAAGTTGACCCATGGGCTCGATAAATTCCAAACCCAATGTCTTTCCGTAAAAATCTTTGGCTTTCTGTATGTCATCTACCGAAAAGCCGCTAAACGCAGGGGTGTCTTTAAACATGATGGTGGTGTTTTAGTGTGGGGTTAAAGTATAACAGTTATTTGGGGATTATGGTTTTACAATAATAAGAAGAGTTAGCTGCAATCTAAATTAGTGTTAGATGATAACTGTGTTACCAACCGCGCATCCCGCCCCCTCTACATCTCCCCGGGTAGGGGAGACTTTCCCGACGCTCAAGGCCTCCAAATCGCAATTACGAACCGGGGCGGTAGCTGGTGAGAGGGCCAAAGTCTCCCCTGCCGGGGGAGATTTAGAGGGGGCTTAAACAAAATGTTTTTAGTAACAATCAAGCTATAATGACAAATTAATTTATTATTATACGAATTAATCGTAAGTTTACGATAAGCAAGTAATTTTACGGCTTGTACGTATATCCTGGCTGATATTTATCCGGATCGTATAATATTATGTTAATGAATGTTAATATATGTTAAATAATTAAAGTTACTATTTTTTTAGTTATATATTAGTTCCCAACCTGCTAACACAATTATGAAAGTCGCCCCCCTGATTATTGCCATTTGCTTATGCGCTGTATACACCCGAGCGCAAAACACGTACTCCGTAAAAGGGGTTACTGTCGATACCTCGTCAAAAGCAAAACTTACCACTACCATTACGGTGCTAAATGCCAAGGATTCTATCCTGCGCAAATTTACCCATAGCAAAACCGATGGTTCGTTTTCTATCAGCGGCCTTACAGCAGGCACTTATTTAATATGGGTAAGCTACCCCGATTATGCGGCTTATGAAGAAAAGTTTACACTTAATCCGGCCAGTAACCAGCACGATTTTGGCAATATCAGTATGCGCCTTAAATCGCGCGTGCTGCAGGATGTAATTATAAAAGGCGAAGCAGTAGCAGTTAAAATAAAGGGCGATACAACAGAGTTTAATGCCAAAGCCTATGTAATACAACCAAATGATAAGGTAGAAGACCTTTTAAGGCAGCTACCCGGCATACAGGTAGACCATGATGGTAAAATTACCGCGCAGGGCGAAACCGTAACCAAGGTATTGCTGGACGGCGAGGAATTTTTTGGCGATGACCCCTTATTGATCACCCGTAACATACGCGCGGACATGGTTGATAAAGTACAGCTTTACAATAAGAAAACCGACCAGGCCACCTTCACAGGCATTGACGACGGCAAAACCACCAAAACCATCAATATTGTACTTAAAGAAGACAGGAAGACCGGTGTTTTTGGAAAGGTAGATGCCGGGATAGGCGATGACGGCTATTACGAGGGGCAGGCCATATACAATAAATTTAAAGCTAAATATAAGTTCGCTGCCTATGGCACCGCTTCAAATGATGGGAAAAACAACCTGGGCGCGGCTGATAACAGTAAGATCGGCACATCGTCGAGCGTGGTGACGCTTACCGATGATGGCGGGTATTCGGTATCATTTAGCCGCGGTGATGAATTAGACAACGGGACTTATAGCGGACGAGGTCTGCCGTCTGCCCGTACAGGCGGTGTACACTACGATGGTAAATTTGATGATGATAAAATAACGATAAACACCAATTATAAGATAGGCGAACTGGCGCTTACTACCGACCAAACTACTTTTACCCAGCAAAACATACCCGGCGGCAATGTGCAAAATACCGACGCGGTACAAGATTCATACGCCCATACGTTCCGCCAAAAGGCTGATGTTACTTACCAAAAAACCATCGACCCGACCGCGAATTTAAAGATAGCGGTCGACGCTACTTTAAAAACTACCGAAAACGATAATACCGGCTTTACGACGGTAACCGACGGCACCGGCGCTTTATTAAACCATAACAACCAAACAGACAATACAAACGGCACGCTAAAAACATTCGATATCAGCTTTATTTATAATAAAAAATTCAAAAAGGCGCGCCGTACCATATCATGGAACGTTAGTGAAACCTATAATGAGGGCACCTCGACGGAATATTTAAAATCGGATATTTTTACTCAGGTAAACGCGAAAGACACGGTCACCAATCAATATAAGCCCTCTAATATTACCAGTTCGGTATTGAACAGTAACCTTGTTTACACCGAGCCGCTTACAAAACTGCTTTCGTTGTCGGTTAACTATGGCCTGGGCTTCAACAATTCTTCATCTGACAAGGATTCGTACGACCAATCCGCACCGGGTGTATATAATGTATTCGATGCTACTTTTAGTAATTATTATAAGTTTAACGTGTTAACCAACCAGTTGGGCGCTAATTTTAACTATGCGTACAGCACCAAAGGCAGCTTAATTTTTGGCACCAAGGCATCGGCGGTTGATTTTACGCAGGCCGACCAGTATACCGGCCTGGTTTATAAAAGAAACTTTGTAGACTGGACACCGCAGGTAACCTTTAGGTACAGGATGGCAAATTCGGGCAATTATATGTTTACTTATAGCGGCAGCAACAGCCAGCCGTCTATCACCCAGATTCAACCCGTGAGGGACAATACCAACCCCGAAAATGTTTTAGTGGGCAACGCCAACCTGGAAGCGTCATTCAGAAATACTTTCAGCACCAGCTATACCTCCATTAATCAGTTAACCGGCCAACTGTTTGCCGTAAGCGGCAATTACTCGTTTACAACAAACAGCATTATAAGCAACAGCACATTTAATACAACCACGGGTAAAACAACAACGCAATATGTTAACCTGCTTACTGCCGACCCTTATAACTTTAATGTAAATAGCCAGTTAAACCCTAAAATTTTTGGTGTACGGATAGATTTCATTTTGTCGGTGAATGGCAGCGCAACTTACGCTTATAGCGATAACCTTTTAAGCAAAACAACCAGTAATGGCCTAACGGGCAACATTACCTATAGAAAAAATGTGGCAAAAAAGTACAATATTCAAATTGGTGCAGGTCCAAATTACACGTTCAGCAGTAATTCACTACAGTCAACCGGCAATTATAATTATCCAGGGTTAAACTCAACAGCCACCGGCACTGTTTACCTGCCCGGTAAATTTCAGCTAACAACCGAATTGAGGTACCGTTACCAGGGGGCAATTTCAAACCAGCCTGCCGTTTACAACAAACTGTGGAACGCGGGTATCAATAAAACCTTTTTTAAGGAAGATAACCTGATGCTGTCGCTGACAGGCACTAACCTGCTTAACCAGGACCAAAACACCCGAAACGTTAATGCGCTTGGGTTTACACAAACAAGTGTTAACACTATAAAAAGATTTTTCATGCTTGCCGTAAGCTGGGACTTTACAAAATTTGGCACTATCGCCGTAAAAAATTGAAACTTATGAAAAAGATATATATCACCATCGGCTGCATTTTATTAAGCGCTAATTTTTTATTGGCCCAACAAGGTAAAATTGTTACCAGCGGCAAAATTGAGTTTGAAAAAAGCATAAATATGTATGCCATTGTAAGGCAAAGCATGGGTAAAAACCCCGACGCGATGGATCAGCAGCTTTATGACCAGTACAAGGCTAAAGCGCCGCAATTCGCGGTATTGAACAGTACCCTTATTTTTAATAACGACAAAAGTTTGTTTACACCGCTCGACCCGGTAACGCCTGTAGTAAACTTTATGGGCAATTTAGCGGCAAAGCAGTTTAATACGGTTTATACTGATTTTGCAACCGCCAGTTCGGTTATACAAAAGCCAATTTATAACGATATGCTGCTGATAAAAGACAGCACCCGTAAAATAACCTGGCACCTTACCGACGAAACGCAGGAAATTGCAGGCTATACCTGCCGCAGGGCAAACGCGCTGGTCCTCGACTCTGTTTACGTAGTAGCATTTTATACTGATAAAATTTGGGTTAGCGGCGGACCGGAATCGTTTGGAGGGTTGCCCGGGATGATATTAAAATTAGCGTTGCCGCATGATAATGTAATATGGACAGCGACTAAAGTAACAGTTGAAGACATTTCGCCGTCTGCTATAAAACCACCCAACCCAAAAAACGGAAAGGTGATGACCAATAAACAGTTCCGCGATTACCTGAAGCAATATACAAAAAGCTGGGGGTCATCCTACCCGCGCGAAAGTAAACTTTATTCGCTATGATATCAGCAAAAACGACCTGTCACATTTTTTCCGGCATTCATCACATTTTTTACGAATCTAATCCCATTTATTCTGCAACAATTATAATTTGACATATCTTGTATTCATTGCCGCAGGGCCTTCTATCGTGGGGCCCTGCGACAATGGGAATACCAAATAATTAAAAAATACTAATTAATTAGTACAAATACTAATTAATTAGTATTATATTTGCTTTAAGCTTGTAAGATGTATCGATAAAAATGAAAAAATCATTGTTTTCGTAATATTAATGGGTCTTATTACAATCAATTAAAAGATAATTATGTAACATAGGTATTACACAATATTTAATACTGTTAAATATTGTTAAAAAATGTTAAATATTATAACACTTATATTTTTAGTTTTAAATTAGTCCTAACCAAAATCTAAACCTGATTATGAAAACCATCATAATTTCAATACTGGCGCTGCTGCTCTGCACAGCGCCGGTATTTGCTCAAAGCACTTATAATATAAAGGGCGCGGCTGTTGATACCGATCAATATATAAAGCTGTATAATGCTAATATCATCATTATAAGTGCTAAGGATTCTATCCTGCGAAAATTTACCCGTGCTACAGAGAACGGCTCGTTTTCAATAAGCGGTTTGGCCGCGGGCAAATACATTATGCTGCTTACCTATCCTGAATATGCCGATTATGCCGAAACCTTTACGCTGGATGCTGCGCACCCCACACATGATTTTGGCAACATTAACATGCGGCTCAAAGAAAAACTTTTGAAAGAGGTATTGATAAAGGGCGAGGTGCAGGCCATAAAAATAAACGGCGATACAACCGAGTTTAATGCCAAGGCCTATGTGATACAACCAAACGATAAAGTAGAAGACCTTTTAAAACAGTTACCCGGTATACAGGTGGATAAGAACGGGAAAATAACCGCCAATGGCGAAGCAGTAACCAAGGTATTGTTAGATGGAGAAGAATTTTTTGGCGATGATCCTACATTGGTCACCAAAAATATACGGGCCGATATGGTGGAGAAATTTCAGTTGTATGACAAGAAAAGCGACCAGGCTGCATTTACAGGCATTGACGACGGCGTAAAAATAAAAACCATTAATGTGGTATTGAAGCAGGATAAAAAGAAAGGGACTTTTGGCAAGGTTGAGGCCGGGGTTGGTAATGACCAATATTATGAAGGCGAGGTGCTATGGAATAAGTTTACTGCCAACGCCAAATATGCCTTATATGCCACAGATGGCAACGACGGAAAAACAGGCCTGGGCTTTGCCGACCAGGATAAAATTGGCGCGGGTTCAAGTAATATTGTTGCAGTTGACGGCGGTATTGTTATTTCTACCAGCAGCGCAGATTTTTCAAGCCAGTATAACGGTAACGGCTTGCCTTTGGGCCGGTCGGGCGGCGCACATTATGACAGCAAGTGGGATAATAACAACCAATCTATCAATGCCAACTACAAAACCAGCTCGTTAGAAGTTACCGGCTATCAGTCCCTCATCTCGCAGCAATCATTGCCCGGGTTTGTGAATAATACCAATACGCTGAACAACTTTGATAACTATACCTATAAAGAAAAGGCCGACGTTACCTACCAGGCCAAGCTGGATACCAGCGCTACTATAAAACTGAGCATTGATGGCGCAAACAAACAACAGCACAATAAAGCTACCACCAGCACTACTACTACAGATGGTGATGGAAATTTGCTGAACCAGTTGGCCGAGAAAACAGATAATAACTACGCGGAAAAAACATTTGATTTTAACGGGCTTTATACCCGGAAATTAAAAAGAGGGCGCACCTTTTCGTGGTCATTAGCCGAAACATTAGATCAAACCGTGATCAACTCTAACCTACAGTCAACCACCAATTATTATAAGGCAGGCGCTATAGACAGCACGGGCGTTGTAAACCAATCTAAACCTGCTACCAATACCATTGCGGTATTGAACAGCAACATGACGTTTTCATCGCCTATCAGCAAAAAGTTCTCAATTATATTTAATTATGGCTTTGCCATTAACAACACCACCTCAAACCAGGAATCATTTAACCAGGCCCCCGGCGGCGCGTATACCGTTTTAGACCCGGCTTACAGCAGCGATTATAAATTTAACCAGTTGACCAACCAGTTCGGCGCAATATTTAATTTAAAAACCAATAAAATAACGTGGAACTTTGGCGCCAAGGCCTCGGATGTTGATTTTACACAAATTGATGAATTTACCGGCAATATTTATAAACGAAGCTTTATCAACTGGCTGCCGCAGTCAACTTTGCAGTACCGTATTGCAGCATCCAAAAACCTTAGGATCGGCTATAATGGCAATACCACCCAGCCAAGTATCAGCCAGTTACAGCCCATAGCAACCAATACAAACCCGCTGAATATTGTGGTAGGCAACCCTGATCTGAAACCACAGTTCAGCAACAATTTCAATTTTAATTATAGTTCCTCGCAAATCGTAAACCAGCAATCCCTCAGCCTGAATGGTAGTTATGGCTTTATTTCGGATCAAATTGTTAACTATGTAAATACAAATTCTGTAGGCCAGTCAACCACCAAATCTGTAAATTTAACTAATGAAACACCCTATAATTATAATTTAAACCTCAGCATAGGCAGAAAAATTACCGCCTGGGACGCTAACCTGCGCATAAATTTTGGAACCAATGGCAGTGTAAATTATACTTATACTAATGGCGAGATTGACCGGTCAAGCAATGTAAATTACAGGGGGGCGATCAGCCTTAATAAGGCTAAGGCTAAAAAATATAACTTTTATATCCAGTTTGGCCCGACCCTTGCCAGCAGCGTTTTTTCATTAACCCCTCAAAACAGCTTTAAATATCCCCTCTTCGTGGGCGAAGTCCAAGGCACCGTTTATTTACCGGCCAAGTTCCAGATCGAGACGGATATGAATCCCTTTTACGAGGGGAAAACCGCTGTCCAGTCGGCGGTTGCTCGAAATATCTGGAACGCGTCGCTAAGCAAAACTTTTTTCTCAGGCGATAACCTGAAATTTTCGCTGGCTGCTAACGACATCTTAAATCAAAATCAAACGTTAGGCCGCAGCCTATCGGGGAACAGCTTCTCGCAAACCTATTATTCAACCATATTACGTTACTTTATGTTGAGTGTAAGCTGGGACTTCACCAAATTTGGCACAACTGCGACACCTTCAACACCTTCAAAATAAAATTGACCGTTATGAAAAATCTACTGATAACCCTAACCTGCTTGTTACTCTCTGCCAGGGCTTCATTCGCGCAGCATGCCACCTTTACCAGCAGCGGGACAATTGAATATGAAAAATCATCAAACATGTATGCGCTGATGAAAAAAGCTTATAGCGGCGGCAACCTGACCACTATTTATCAACAAATTATCGATCAGTATCAAAAAACGCAGCCGCAGTTTAAAGTATTAAAAAGCACCCTGGTGTTTGGCAGCAATAAAACCCTGTTTACACCCATAGTGCCTGATGTGCCGCCCACCGGTTTCAATTCGCCGATATCCGACCAGTTTAGTACCGTTTATACCGACCTGGATACACATACAGCCGTATTGCAAAAAACCATTGCCGATGCGACTTTCCTGGTAAAGGATAGCGTAAAGAAGATAACATGGAAGATTACAAACGAGGTTCGTGATATTGCGGGGTATCCCTGCCGCCGGGCAAACGGGCTGGTGCTTGATTCACTTTATGCCGTAGCTTTTTATACGGATAAGATCGCAGTTTCGGGCGGCCCCGAATCATTTAGCGGCTTGCCAGGCATGATATTACTGTTACAAATACCCAATGAGCACGTAACCTGGACAGCAACAAAGATAATCGGCATGGACGTTGCGCCAGCTACCTTGGTGCCGCCCAAAAAAGGGAAGGTAGTTAACAACAAGCAGTTTTTTGACTTTCTGAAAAGCACGTATAGTAACCAGGCAGTTGTCCCCGGACAAATCCCTTTGATTATGAAGGCGTATTTGTTGTGAGTATACATTGATTTTTAATTATTTAAACCCCCAGGCAACGTTGTAAAAGTTTATACCATGTGGCATTGTAAAATCCTTGTATCTTGCATAGCTAAATCGATCATATGAAGATTACTTTACCTTTATTATTGGCGTTTATTTTATGCACCACCACTTCATTATGGGCACAAAGCAACTATACAGTAAGGGGCGCGGCCGTTGATACCGACCTGGTTATTAAAATGCAAAACACCTCCATCAGTGTATTGAACGCCAAAGATTCTATCCTGCGTAAGTTTACACGCGCGACTGAAAATGGTTCGTTTGCTATCAACGGGCTGTCGGCTGGAAAGTACATTCTCCTGGTTGCCTATCCCGAATATGCCGACTATGTAGAACCTTTTACACTTGACCCTGCGCATCCAACACATGATTTTGGCAACATCACTATGAAATATAAGGAAAAGCTATTAAAGGAAGTGCTGATAAAAGGCGTGGTGCAAGCCATAAAAATAAAGGGCGACACGACAGAATTTAATGCCAAAGCATACGTAATACAACCCAATGACAAGGTAGAAGACCTTTTAAAACAACTACCCGGTATACAGGTGGATAAAGACGGCAAAATAACCGCCAATGGCGAAGCCGTAACCAAGGTATTGTTGGATGGCGAAGAGTTTTTTGGCGACGACCCCACGCTCATTACCAAAAACATACGGGCCGACATGGTGGATAAACTCCAGCTTTATGATAAAAAAAGCGACCAGGCGGCATTTACAGGTATTGACGATGGCGTAAAAATAAAAACCATCAACGTAGTATTAAAGGAAGATAAAAAGAAAGGGACCTTTGGCAAGGTGGAGGGTGGTATTGGCAATGAGCAATTCTATGAGGGTGAAGCCTTGTGGAACAAATTTACCGCCACGTCTAAATTTGCTTTATATGCCACTGATTCCAACGACGGAACAATCGGCCTGGGCTTTGCCGACCAGGACAAAGTAGGTAGCGCATCAAGTAATATAGTGGCTATTGATGGCGGCATAGTTATAGCAGGTAGCGTTGCAGATTTTTCAGGCCAGTATGATGGCAACGGCCTGCCATTAGCACGGTCTTGGGGGGCGCATTATGACAGTAAATGGGACAACAACAATCAGTCTATCAATACAAACTACAAGGCCAGTTCGTTAGAAATTACCGGTTTTCAATCCACCATCTCGCAGCAGTCGCTGCCAGGTTTTGTAAACAACACCAATACCCTGCAAAATTTTGATAATTATACATTTAAAGAGAAGGCCGATGCTACCTACCAGGCCAAAATAGACACCGGTACCAATTTAAAATTAAGCATTGATGGCGCTAACAAACATCAGCACAATAAAAACACAACCAACACCACAACCAGTGACGGCGACGGCAACCTACTAAACCAGCTAACCGAAAAACAAGACAATGATTACCAGGAAAAAACATTTGATTTTACCGGATTGTACACAAAAAAATTAAAACGCGGGCGCACTTTCTCCTGGGCGTTTAGCGAAACATACGATCAAACGTTGATTACCGGCAATCAGCAGTCAACCACCAATTATTATAAGGTCGGCGTAGTCGACAGTGTGGGCACGGTGAACCAATCCAAGCCGGCTACCAATACCAGCTCGGTATTAAACAGCAACATGACATTTACAACGCCGTTAACTAAAAAACTCGCCTTAACATTTAATTACGGCTTTGCGGTAAATAATACCAGTTCGGACCAGGAATCATTTAACCAGGCACCCGGTGGCGCATACACGGTTTTAGACCCGACTTACAGCAGCGATTATAAATTTAACCAGGTAACTAACCAGTTGGGGGCTATATTGAATTTAAAAACCGCAAAAATAACCTGGAACTTTGGCAGCAAGGCATCGGATGTAGATTTTACGCAAATTGATGAGTTTACCGGCAAGGCTTATAAACGGACCTTTATAAACTGGTTACCGCAGTCGAGTTTTCAATACCGCATCGCGACATCTAAAACCCTTAGAATTAATTACAACGGCAATACCACGCAGCCAACCATCAGCCAGTTGCAGCCAATAGCATCCAATGTAAACCCGCTGAATATCACCATTGGAAACCCGGATCTGCGGCCATCATTCAGCAACAATTTCAATTTTAATTACTTGTCTTCGCAGATCGTAAACCAGCAATCCTTTATCATCAATGGCAACTATGGCTTCACAACCAATCAAATTGTTCCCTATATCAATACAAACGCCGCCGGGCAGTCAACCACCCAGTACGTTAATTTAACCAACGAAACGCCGTATAACTATAATTTAAATGCAAATATCGGCCGAAAAATTGCCGCATGGGATGCCGACTTCCGCATAGGGCTGCAGACAAACGGCAATATAGGCTATTCGTACACCAACGGCTTGCCCAACCGTTCGCAAACTATAAATTATGGCACTAACTTCGGCCTTAATAAAGCAAAAGTAAAAAAGTATAATTTTTTTTTACAATTAAGCCCCGGTTTCGCCACCAGCAACTTCTCATTAACGCCTCAAAATAACTTTAAATATCCTACCCTCCAGGGCCGTGGCAATGCCAATATTTTTCTTCCGGGCAAGTTCCAGCTCCACTCGGATATCGATGCCCTTTACCAGGGAAAAACCTCGACCCAGGGCGTTGTTGAACGAAATATATGGAATGCTTATATAGAAAAAGATTTTTTACAGGGCGATAACCTTAAATTCCAGTTCTGGGTTTGCGACATACTAAATCAAAACGAAACGTTAATGCGTAGCATAAATGCTAACAGCATATCGCAAAGTTATTATTCAACCATTTTAAGATACTTTATGTTAACCGTAACCTGGGACTTCACCAAATTTGGCACCACCGCGGTACCGGCAAAATAATTAATCCCCATGAAAAACCTGCTCATAACCCTCATATTCTTTTTATTATCTGCCGGTGAGTTGTTGGCGCAACGCGCGTACTTTATAAGCAGCGGGACAATTGAATATCAAAAATCATCGAATATGTACGCGCTGATGAAAAAGACTTATGCCGCCAACACAGGCGGCCCGACCGGTATTTTTCAAACACTTATTGAGCAATATCAAAAAACCAATCCGCAGTTTAAGGTTTTAAAAAGCACGTTAACTTTTGCAGATAACAAAACTTTATTTACGCCGATAGTCCCTGATGTACCGCCTGCACCCGGGTTCAATTCGCCCATGTCCGACCAGCTCAACACTGTTTATACCGATCTGAACACGCAAACCAGCACTCTGGTGAAAAACATAGCCGATGCTTCGTTCGTGATGAAAGACAGCGTCAGAAAAATTGTCTGGAAGATCACTAACGAAACGCGCGATATAGCCGGATTTTCATGCCGCAGGGCCAACGGCCTGGTATTGGATTCGATTTACATAGTGGCCTTTTATACCGTTAAAATACCGCTATCGGGCGGCCCTGAATCGTTTAACGGCTTGCCGGGGATGATATTGGAGGTAGCCGTACCCAACGAACATGTAACCTGGTTAGCCACAAAAGTAACCGGGATGGACATCCCGGCCCCTACCATTGCCCCGCCAAAAAAAGGCAAAGTTGTAAACAACAAACAGCTTGTTGAATTTATAAAAGGTTTAAACGGCGGACGGGCCGAAAAGGCCCAAATTGACTTGATGATGAAAGCGTATTTGTTGTAGGTAAGAATCAAGAACCAAGAATAAAGAGCCAAGAAAAACCACCTATCTTGGTTCTTGTCTCTTGATTCTTGGCTCTCGCTCAATGCGTATTTTCCGCCGCCACCTCGTTAGCTATCAAAAAGTTTTTTAGCTGGACCAATTTATCGGTATTGATCAGGTCGACGCCGCATTTTAGAAGTTCATCCCAAACGGCTTTATTATCGGGGGATGCCCAAAGACGTACTTTTTCGCCGCTGCGGTGGGCCATTGCTACGTATGACATTAATTTTTGTTGTTCAGAGTCGGATATTGTGCCGGTACCCTTCCACTTTAGCAGGTTGGAATATTTGCAGCTTGCCATTTCGAAAACGTTGGTAAAGCTGGTATCCCTGGCAGCCTTGCGCAGGTCTTCATCAATAAAGGCCAGCCGGGTTTGTTCGCCTTTTATCATATCATAAGGCTTATGGCCCGACAAAACCACCGTTACCAGTCCGGGGACGACCTTGCCATTTTCATAGCGGGTTAATATCGACTTATATTTTTCAAGCAATGGCTTTAATGCCGTGTAGGTGCTGTTGGCTTCGGTTTTAATATCGATCATCAGGGTAACGGGACTTGTATAGCCTTTATACACCTGCCCGCCGTTTTCATTGATATGATCGAGCAAGGGCTTTAAATACAAATTTTCTAATTGTCTCTTGCCTTTAAAATAGGGGTTGATATGCGCCACAACCAAATTATTGCTTCGTAAAAATATATCCGCCTCAATATTGGTATAGCCGTTTTGCAGCGCGTCATATAACGGATGCTTGTGCAAATAATCATTATGTGCGAAGCCATTTAAAAGCGGGATGGATTGGGAGCGGGCAACCTGTAGCTGAAAAGCCATCAGCAAAACAAAAAGGGCAGCTTTAAGGGGATTTACTGTCATTTGCATTGTTAGGGGTTAGTTTAATTGCGCAATTGTACGCTTCAATTATAACTACATGCTAAAAATAAGGTAAATAAATCATTAAATTGTCATTTCTTAATATTAAATTTTTTACAAAGTAATTTTTATGGGTTTTGAAAACGGATTAAAAGCAATCCATATTACTTAACTTAACGTGAGTTCGGAATAAACTTTGAGTTAGCTCACTTTGAATGGGCCTCGTTTCGCCTCACCCTAAATCCCTCTCCAAAGGAGAGGGACTTTTGACTTTCCCGCCATATAGCACCCCTCTCCCCTGGAGAGGGGCCGGGGGTGAGGCGACCTTAAAGCATATCCCGAACTCGCGTTAACATAGGTTACCGCCCGCCTGGTTTACAAGCCGCGCCATACCCTAAAACCCTGATCGGGGGCCTTGCCGTTAGCCTGGTAGCCGGCCTGGAACGACGACACGCAGCAGAAGTCGCCGCCCATCCAGCCGCCGCCCTGCCAAATCCTGCCCTGGGGGTCGTCGGCCCGGGTACTTTGATGCCAGTCCCAGCACCATTCCCTCACATTGCCCGACATATCGTAAAGCCCCAGCTCGTTGGGTTTCTTGCTGCCGACAGTTTTTGTTTTATTGTTATTATTTTGCAACACCGGCCATGACCAATTTCCCGCCAGGTATTTATCGCCCGAGTTTTGCCAGTACCACGCTACGTCATTTATAGTATTGCTTCCGCTATAAGTATAGCTCTTGCTCATTTGGCCCCCGCCTGCGGCATATTCCCATTCCGCCGCTGTCGGCAATCGATAACCGTTGGCTTCCTTGTTGATCGTTACTGTCCATTTGATGTCGTCAAGGTTATTCGTATTATCCGGGTCTTTTTTATTCTTGTCTATGTTGTAATAGGGCTTTAGGCCCTCTTTTATGCTTCTTTTATTGCAATACTCAACACAATCGTACCAGTTTACCGTTTCTACCGGCAAATTACCGCCTTTAAATTTT
>Ga0206841_1077_pt1 | contig 21341 bp, 24 predicted proteins | sample Alteio_BWOrgCont_25_FD_152851 | JGI IMG/M metagenome (GOLD analysis project Ga0206841, IMG submission 152851) | Enriched cells from forest soil in Barre Woods Harvard Forest LTER site, Petersham, Massachusetts, United States -... | ecosystem: Environmental > Terrestrial > Soil > Temperate forest >... | reverse complement strand
TATAAGGATTGTCGAAGTCTATTTTTTCTATCATACTGCTAAAATCTAATATGTTGTAATCACTCATTTTTGGGGATATATTAATGGTTAAGAAAATAAGATGAAAAAATCTATGCTGCAATTTACAAAACCAAAGCATTACTTCTTATATGTAACTTACGACATATTTTAATATCGTAAAAATAAAAATGGCAAGAATGATAATTACTTGTGAAACTTGTGGTTCTGTTTACGAATTCACTGCACAAAAGGCACGAATGCGGGTAAAAGAAGATTTTAACTGTAATGAATGTGGCAAGTTACTTTATGAATGTAATGAGGCAAAAGATTGGTATTGCAAGGTTGTTGAAAAACACAATAATCATAAGTGAATCTAATGTATCCGCCAATCTATTGACTTTTCTCCGTTTTTCTTTAAATACTCATTTGTTTTTGAGAATGGTTTTGAGCCGAAAAATCCGCCATGGCTTACGGCTAACGGGGATGGATGGGTGGATTTGATAATTAAATGTTTGTTCCCGTCTATCAATGCGGCTTTTGATTGCGCGTAACTTCCCCAGAGGATAAACACTACACCCTCTTTTTTATCGGATATGGTTTTGATAACCGTATCAGTAAATATTTCCCAACCCTTTTTTTGATGCGAACCGGCAAGGCCCGCGCTTACGGTTAGCGTGGCGTTTAATAATAACACGCCTTGTTCGGCCCAGCCGGAAAGGTCGCCGGTTTGGGGTATTTTAAAGCCGGGGATATCTGTTGACAGCTCCTTATAAATATTTTGCAACGATGGCGGCACACGAACGCCTTTTTGAACAGAGAATGATAGCCCATGCGCCTGGTTTGGGCCATGATAGGGGTCCTGGCCGATGATAACTACTTTTACTTTATCGAACGGGGTTTTGTTAAACGCGTTAAAAATGTTACTGCCTTTCGGGTATATGGTTTTGCCTGCTTCTTTCTCCTCTTTCAGGAATTTTTTGAGCTTGATCATGTAGCCCTTTTCAAATTCTTCCGCCAAAACTTTAAGCCATGATGGTTCTAATTCTATTGCCATAAATATTTATGCAAATGTTGATTTACAGTACAAATAAACGGATATTTGCAAACTTGTTTTAAAGTATAAAAATTATGTCAAATATAGTTAGGCTCATCATAACCTGTGTTTTTTTCGGGGCGGCAGTTACCCTTTGTGTCTTTCATTTTTGGGGCTGGGGGATATTGGTATTGTTAATGGGCGGTATGCTGCTGCTTACCTGGTTCTTTAATGAAAATATGATCATCGCGCAGTATTTTTTACGTAAGGAAAAAGCGGAAAAAGCCGAAGAATGGCTGCTAAAAATAAGCGATTACGAAAAATACCTGCATAAAAAACAATACGGCTATTATAACCTGCTGATCGGTTTGATAGAATCGCGCAAGGCGCCTTTAAAATCGGAAAAATATTTTAAGAAATCGCTTTCGCTGGGTATGCGGATGTCACATAATACGGCGCTTGCAAAACTAAGCCTGGCAGGTATAGCAATGGCTAAACGCAACAAGCGCGAAGCGCAGCAATATTTATCAGAGGCAGCTAAAGACGATAAAAACAAATTGCTGGCCGACCAGATAAAAATGATGAAGCAGCAAATGGCGCAGATGGATAAGCAGCAGGTAGTGCGGGGCGGTCGCCCGCAGTTTTAATAAGAAAAATAGCCTTTAAAACTAAAAATTTAAAGACTATTTTTCTTCAATTGAACCGTAGTAGCTGGGTTCAATAATATGGTTTTGTGTAGGGGCAATATGCCTGTCGGGAATGCCGACGGTATCCTCGTCCGGGTTGGCTACTTCAACTAGTTGCAATAAGCTCCTGATAAAAGATAAGTTAAAACTTTTACGGTTAAGCTTTATTAAATATTCCTTTTCTGTAATCTCCAATATTGAAGTTGTCATATCATTTTTTTAACGGGTGTTTATTACAATGATAAACAACACGTTTGATACGAAAGTTTTATTGGTTTTATCATTTTATTAACAAATTGTTAACTTTTGTTAATAATAGGAAAAATTCTATGCTGTCATTTCGAGCGATAGCGAGAAATCTATACATATACATTGCGGACTGTGCGCGTGTATAGTTTTCTCGCTATCGAAATGACAGGATGGTAGGAGAGGCTGCGTTACTCAAACCACCCCATCACCACTTCTTTTGCAGGCATAGTAATATCCAACTTTAGTTTTTTGCGCATGCCGCCCAGGTCGTTAAATACTTTATTGGGGTTACCTGCTTTTAACTCGTCGATACTGTTAAAGCCCATTTTGTTCAGTACCGGCACCCATTCGGCGGGTACGCCAACTTTAATAAAGTCATCAACAGTAGCAACCTTAACTTTCTTTTCGGGGCGCATTTGGGGGAAGAACAATACTTCCTGTATGGTGCTTTGATTGGTAAGCAGCATCACCAGGCGGTCAATACCAATACCCAGGCCGGATGTTGGCGGCATACCATATTCCAGCGCACGTAAAAAATCGTCATCCATTGCCATAGCCTCATCATCACCGCGACCGGCCAATATTAATTGTTCTTCCAGGCGTTCGCGCTGGTCGATAGGATCATTTAACTCCGAATACGCGTTTGCAATTTCCTTACCGTTTACAAATAGCTCAAAACGCTCAACCAAACCATCCTTTGTACGGTGCTTTTTGGCAAGCGGGGTCATTTCAATGGGATAGTCGGTTATGTAAGTTGGCTGTATCAAATTAGCCTCTACTTTGGCGCTGAAAATTTCGTCGATCAACTTGCCTTTGCCCATTGTGCTGTCAACCTCGATATTTAAGTCGCTACAGGTTTCGCGCAAAGCCGCTTCATCCATAGCGGATACATCAATGCCGGTATATTTAAGGATGGAATCATACATAGACAGTTTCGTATACGGCCCGGCAAAATTGATCTCGTTGCCACCAACCTGCACCGCAGGTATGCCATGAACCGCGCGGGTAACATGTTCCAGGCAAGCTTCAACCATCGCCATCATCCATACATAATCTTTATAGGCAACATATATTTCCAACCCGGTAAATTCAGGGTTATGGGTGCGGTCCATGCCCTCATTACGGAACATCTTTCCAAACTCATAAACGCCGTCGAAACCGGCTACGATTAACCGTTTTAAGTATAATTCGTTGGCTATACGCAAAAACAACTGCATATCCAGCGTGTTATGATGCGTAGTAAACGGACGTGCTGCCGCACCACCATGTACAGGTTGTAGTATAGGTGTTTCTACTTCCATCCAGCCCTGCGCGTTAAAAAAATCGCGCATACTGCTCATTACTTTCGAGCGTTTGATAAAGATTTGCTTGTACTCCGGGTTTACTGTCAAATCAACATAACGCTGGCGGTAACGCAGTTCGGGGTCGGTAAAGCCATCATGGATAGAACCGTCTTCTTCGCGTTTAACAACGGGTAAAGGTTTAAGCGATTTTGACAGAATATCCATTTGCTTCACATGCACGGAAATTTCGCCGGTTTGGGTTAAAAAAACATAGCCTTTAACGCCTATAAAATCGCCGATGTCCAGCAGTTTTTTAAATACCGTATTGTACAGGGTTTTATCCTCGCTGGGGCAAATATCATCGCGTTTTAAATATATCTGTATGCGGCCTGTCGAGTCCTGCAATTCGGCAAACGAGGCGCTGCCCATAATACGGCGGGTCATGATACGGCCGGCAAGGGTTACATGCTTATAAGTATCGGGAAACCTTTCAAAATTATCGGTAATGTCCTGCGCAAAGGCGGTAACGGGGTATTCTTCGGCAGGATAAGGGTTAATACCCAGGTTGCGCAACTGCTGTAACGATTCGCGGCGGATAATTTCCTGTTCGGATAGTGCAATACTCATAGATTTATTTAAAGGTGCAAAAATAGTGATTAGAGATTAGAGATGGGAGATTAGTTTTAAAAAGCGCTGGCCATCAGTTGTGCAGATTGAACGACAATCAATTTTCATTTTCCCGGTTGCCTATCTCCTCACAGCCAACTATAAAACTTTTCTAATTATTGCCTGTCGGGTACAGACAATGGGATGGGGATGAAAGACTTACGAAGTTTTTAAAACTTCGTAAGTCTGACCGGGGAACTAATGGTAACTAATCCGCCTCCGCTTCCACCAAATACATTTCATCTATCGCATCGGCATATTTCTTTTCTATCACCTTGCGTTTGGCTTTTAGGGTAGGGGTGATCTCGCCTTCCTCCATGCTGAATGGCTTGCGTTTAACTTTGAAGTTTTTAATCCGCTCAAATTTGGCCAACTCGTTTGATAACCGTTTGATATCGGTTTTTATCCAGTCTACAATTTCCTTGTCGTCAATAAACAGGTCGGGTTTTTCAAAAAAGGCTTCGTCTAACTTAAAAGCATCCTGTAGGGCATCTTTTGACGGAACGATAAAAGCGGTGATATGTTCGCGTTTATCGCCTACTAAAAATACACCTTCAATTTTTGGACTTTTTAAATAAGTGTTTTCAACCGGGGTTGGGTAAATGTTTTTGCCGTAGGCGTTTACCAGCATGTTTTTAAGGCGGTCGGTAATTTGCAGGTTGCCTTTAAAATAGCGGCCAATATCGCCGGTATGGAACCAGCCATCGGTATCAATAGCTGCGGCGGTTTCTTCGGGTTTATTGAAATATCCCTTCATCACACAATGCCCGCGCACAATGATCTCGCCTTCTTCGGATTGAAAATCCTCTTTAAAGCTTTCGTAGGTTTGTATAGTGTAAATATGTTTTGTTTCTACATTCTGTATCGCCACCTCAATACCCGGTACAATACGGCCAACAGTACCATACACCTGCCGGTGAAACTCGGTAACGGACATTACCGGCGAGGTTTCCGTTAATCCAAAACCCTCCAATACTTTTATACCCAGGTCGCCAAAAAATTCGCCGATGTTTTTTGGCAGCGCACCGCCGCCCGAAAGCATAATTTTTAACCTGCCGCCCGTACGCTCCTTTATTTTGCTGAACACCAGCTTCTCGGCTATTTTATGCTGATTGCGCAGGATAATGCCGGGTTTGCCGCCATCCTCGCTGGCTATGCGGTGCCTGCGGCCAATCTCCAGCGACCATAAAAATATCTTTGATTTTAACCCGCCGGCGCTGGTGCCGTTCTTCATTGCGCGGTCGTGGATGCGTTCTAACAATTTTGGTACGCAGTTCATTACCGTTGGCTTAACCTCGCCCATGTTTTTGGCTAATAGGTCCAAACTTTGGGCGAACGCGATTTGCGCGCCCGAATACAGGCAAACATGGTAAGTAGCCGTACGTTCAAACACATGCGACAGGGGCAGGAATGATAAAAATAAGTCGGTGCTTTCAATAACGGGTATTTGCAGTAAACATACCCGTACATTCTCCACCAGGTTATGGTGCGTAAGCATTACACCCTTTGGCGTGCCAGTAGTGCCGGAGGTATAGATGAGGCAGGAAAGATCCGACGGCAAAATAGCTTCGCGGGCAATATTGATGGCCTGGTGGTATTCGTCTTTTATCTTGTTACCCTCTTCAAGCACATCCTTTAAACACATAATTCCCGCGTTTACCGTTCCCCGGCCTTTATATTTTTCAAGGTCATCAAAAGCTAAAATAATGCGCATCAAAGCCGGGCAGTTATTGGCAACTTTATAAACCTTACGCAATAAAAATGGCGTACCCACCAAAATAGTGCGGGCTTCCGAATCATTCAGGATATATTCAATTTCAGTTTCAGAAAGGGTAGGGTAGATGGAGGTATTTACCGCGCCAATTTGTTGTAACGCCTGGTCGTAATACACATAGTCGGGGCCGTTTTCGATGATCAGCGCGAGGCGGTCGCCTTTTTTGATACCTATACTTAGCAGCCAGGCCGAAATAGCGTCAATTTTTTCAAGGGCTTCGCGGTAGGTTATATCAACCCAAACATCGCCCACCTTATGCGATAAAAATGGGTGGGTATCCGGGTGAATATTGTTTACCAAATGGCGTATTAAACTGGGTACGGTGGTGCGCTCGGTTTGCGGGTTCATTAGCTGTAAGTTGGTTTTATAGAAACAAAGCTAATAAAATATATAAATTGTGATTGCACCGATTTAATAATGATTACACCGATTTTTGATTGATTACACCGATTTGTCATGCTCAATTGTAAAACCCTGAAAAATTAAAAAAGGGGAATGACAAAAAGAGCGTTGTCAGTCTGAGGCACTCGAAGACTGGGCGGGCAAAGGCCTTTACGCACATGCTTCGAGAGCCTCAGCATGACACCCTTGCTTAATATGTCTTTGTCATGCTGAACGAAGAGAAGCATCCTGAATAACACTTGGGCGGGCTACCTTTCGCTTCAAGATCCTTCGCTGGCGCTCAGGATGACAAAAAAAACCGATTATGCAAAACACAATCGGTGTAATCAAATAAAAATCGGTGTAATCCTTTATACCGAAAAACTCTCGCCGCAGCCGCAGGTACGACTGGCGTTGGGGTTGTGGAAGTTGAAGCCTTTGCCGTTCAGGCCGTCCGAAAAATCAAGTTCGGTACCTGCCAGATAGAGGAACGATTTCATATCAAGCGCAAAACGAACGCCTTTATCTTCAAAAAACTGGTCGCCCTTTTTTATTTCGTTGTCGAAATCAAGGTTATACGATAACCCCGAGCAACCGCCTCCCTGCACAGATACCCGCAGAAAATACGAAGCATCAAGCCCCGAATCCGTCATCAGGTGGTCTATTTTATCTTTTGCTTTGTCAGTTACAGTTACCATTTTGTAAGTCCATAGTCCATAGTCCATAGTCCATAGTCAACGCCTTAAAAGACTTTTGACTTAGTACTCAAGACTTAAGACTCTTCTTAGTGGTGTACTTTTTCGCTTTCTATCGGCTGCATGCCGTTTTTTACGCGGAAATCATTGATGGCGGCCTTGATGGCATCTTCTGCCAGTACCGAACAATGAATTTTTACCGGTGGTAAAGCCAGCTCTTCCACAATGTCCATGTTGTCAATCTTCATGGCATCGTCAATGCTTTTGCCTTTTAACCATTCGGTAGCCAATGATGAAGAAGCAATAGCCGATCCGCATCCAAATGTTTTGAACTTGGCATCGGTTATCATGTGGTTATCATCAACCTCTATTTGCAGGCGCATAACGTCGCCGCACTCAGGGGCACCCACCAAACCGGTACCTACCTTGTGGCTGCTTTTATCAAGCGTACCCACGTTGCGGGGGTTGGTGTAGTGATCAATTACTTTATCTGAATAAGCCATAATTTTAATTATTGAATTAGTGATTGAGTGAATTAGTGATTATTCCAATCGCTCTTTTAATATTTTATTTTTAAACATTGAAAGCATCTGCATATCTGCACATCCCCGCATCTGCACATCAAATTAATGTTCTGCCCACTCGATGGAATCTAAATCGATCCCTTCTTTAAACATTTCCCAAAGTGGCGATAGCTCGCGCAGGTGGGTAACCGAATTTTTGGTTACTTCTATGGCGTAATCTACTTCCTCTTCGGTGGTAAAGCGTCCTAAACCAAAACGTATCGAAGAGTGTGCCAAATCATCCGAAAGGCCCAAACTTTTTAATACGTACGATGGCTCCAAAGATGCCGATGTACAAGCCGAGCCCGACGATACCGCCAGATCTTTCATGGCCATCATCAAACCTTCGCCCTCAACATATTTAAAACTGATGTTGGCTACGTGTGGCAAGCGGTGTTCCTGGTTGCCGTTTACGTAGCTTTCTTCCAGTACGGTTAGCGATTTTTGCAATTTATCGCGCAAAGCAGATAAACGTTTGGCTTCGCTTTCCATTTCCTGCTGGCAAAGCTCGCAGGCCTTACCCAGGCCAACTATGCCCGGTACGTTTAACGTGCCCGAACGCATACCGCGCTCGTGGCCGCCGCCGTCCATTTGGGCGGTAACTTTTACACGCGGACCTTTACGCCTAACGTATAATGCGCCAACGCCTTTTGGTCCGTATATTTTATGTGCCGATAGCGCCAGCAGGTCAATACCGTCTTTATTTACATCAACGGGTATTTTGCCTACGGCTTGTACAGCGTCTGTCATAAACAGTGCGCCGTGTTTGTGGGCTATGGCCGATATTTCTTTTATGGGCTGTATCACACCGATCTCGTTATTACCATACATTACAGATACTAAAATAGTTTCGGGGGTCATGGCGGCTTCCAGTTCGGCAAGGTCTATCAAACCATCTTCCTTAACGCCTAAATAGGTTACCCTGCCGCCCAGTTTTTCTACGTGCTTGCAGGCATCCAGTACGGCTTTATGTTCGGTAACAGTGGTGATGATATGGTTACCTTTTTCTTTGTACATTTCAAATACACCCTTGATAGCCAGGTTGTCGCTTTCGGTAGCGCCCGAAGTGAAGATGATCTCTTTCTCGCTTGCGCCTATCAGCTTGGCCACCTGCTCGCGGGCATAATCAACGCCTTCTTCGGCCACCCACCCAAAAGGGTGGTTGCGGCTTGCCGCGTTGCCAAACTTGGTGGTAAAATAAGGCAGCATAGCTTCCAGCACCCGTGGGTCCATAGGTGTGGTGGCGTTATTATCCAGGTAAATTGGGATATTCATTGCTATAAATTATTTATAAGAGTCAAGAGCCGAGAATCAAGAACCAAGATAAAAACCTGTCTTGAATCTTGATTCTTGCCTCTTGATTCTCCAAAGCACAAAGATAAACTACTTTTATTTAAAATCATTACAAACAAGGCTATTTAATCGTAATCGGCTAATAATTTACAATATTTGGACATGAACAAAATTGAACATATAGGCATCGCGGTAACCGATCTGCATACAGCGGGCAGCCTTTATGAAAAATTGCTGAACACCACCATTTATAAAACCGAAGAAGTAGCCACCGAGGGCGTTAAAACCGCCTTTTTACAAACCGGCCCAAATAAAATTGAACTGCTGGAAGCCACCGGCCCAGACAGCCCCATAGCCAAATACATAGCCAAAAAGGGCGAAGGCATACACCATATTGCCTTTGAGGTAGATGATATACGTGCAGAAATGGCGCGACTTAAAAGTGAGGGATTTATCTTATTAAATGACGAACCTAAACGTGGGGCTGATAATAAGTGGGTTTGTTTTGTTCATCCGAAAAGCGCGGGCGGGGTGTTGGTGGAGTTGTGTCAGGAGATGCAACAATAGTAATCTTGTGTGTTTAAGTACAGATTATTTAATAAATTAAAATAATAAAAAATGACAATGTATCAGGCTGATTGGAAGCGAATTGACGTAGTAATTACTTGGGATAAGCCTATTACTATTGATGAAGCTCGATTAATAGAAGATGAAAAAGATACATATTTATACAAAATAGTTGGCCGACATAACGAAAATTATAAACTGTTTTATATTGGAAAATGTATTGAACAGAAATTTACAACTCGTATTTTTCAAAAAGACCATCGTCTAAAACAACAAGAATTTAAAGAAGCTCATAAAAAGCATAAGTTGATGGTCTGCATGGGACGCTTAAAGGAAGATAAAAAGCACAAACCAACAGAAATAAGTAATGTAGAGAGTCTTTTAATTTTTGCTCACTCGTCTGATGTTTACCCTTATATGAAAAATAAGCAATGTAGTTTAAGTCATAGTGTAATAAAGAATTATAGAATAATTAATAAAGGGTGGCTTAAGGATAATATGTATAAAACAGTATCGTATGGTCTTTTTATGGAGGAGTGATTTTAAAACTATCCATTCGAACGGCGGACTATTTAACCACAAAGTTCACCAAGGTTTTCACAGAGAACACAGAGAATTAATGTTTTGGTATGACAGAAAATGAGATTTCAAGCATAATTATTGGCGCTGGTATCGAGGTTCACAAAGCTTTAGGTCCGGGATTATTGGAGAGCGCTTATAAAGAATGTTTGTTTTATAAGTTGTATCAATCCGGCCTATATGTTGAGAAAGAAAAACCCATGCCGCTTGTTTTTGAAGAAATAAGATTGGAATGCGGCTATCGTATTGACTTGTTGGTTGAAAACAAAGTAGTTATCGAAATAAAAAGCGTAGAGGCTTTGACTGACGTACACCTTGCACAAACCCTAACCTACATAAAGCTTGGAAATTACAAATTGGGGCTGCTGATGAATTTTAATGTGGTGTTATTAAAAGACGGAATAAAAAGAGTAATCAACGGTTCTCTGTGACCTCTGTGAAAACCTTAGTGCCCTTTGTGGTTAAATAGCATAACGAAAAGGAAGAGAAGCTATTCCAGAAACGCGATCACATTCCCATCCAAATCCGCAATGTAAAACTCAGTTCCATAAGGCATTTGCCGTAATGTTTGGCTAAACCGCACAGATCGGGTTGATAATTCTTCATACAGTTCATGAATATGCGCAACCGAAAGCGTCATATTAATAGAGTCGGTATTTTTGGGTTGTTTTCCTTGTTCTACAGGCGTATAATCTACTTTAAGGTGGATAGAAAAACCATCCTTAATAATCCCTGCATAAAAATCTTCATACCTAAACTCTACCTCGAAACCCAGTTTCTCTGTATAAAATGCAATAGCCCGCTCCAAATCATTAATCAACAACAGCGGGCTCATTTGTTTGATGGTGAAATTTTTGATGTTATTCATTGTAGTTTGTTTATATAGTTTTAAAATATTGATAATCAACTAAAAAAGCGCTTCGTTCCTCGTATGACGCTGTAGTAATTAGTTTTATTTCCCCCAAAAAAACAATTTTTCAAAAACAATTTTATCCCGATTAATATTATTACTCCAATTTAATATTATTTGAGATGATTTGAGGCTGTTTAGCCTTAATGAAAACATTTTTATAAGATGACCAAAACCATTAAAAAAACACAATTACATCACCCGGCATTGCCCAAAGCGCCGACCGGTATTATCGGTCTTGACGAAATAACTGACGGCGGATTGCCAAAGGGCAGGCCTACCCTTATTTGCGGCCAGGCGGGGTGCGGCAAAACATTAATGTCGCTGGAGTTTTTGGTACACGGCGCTATGGAATTTAATGAGCCCGGCGTTTTTATGGCCTTTGAAGAAAAAGCCAGCGAACTCACCATGAACGTAGCCTCATTAGGCTTTGACCTGGAGCGGCTGCAGACCGAAAAGAAAATAAAGCTCGACTATGTACATATCGACCGCAGCGAAATAGAAGAAACCGGCGAATATAACCTGGAGGGCTTATTTATCCGCCTGGGCTATGCTATCGACAGTATTAAGGCCAAACGCGTTGTACTGGATACTTTAGAGAACCTTTTTTCGGGCTTAACCAATCAAACCATTTTACGCGCCGAATTGCGCCGCCTGTTCCAATGGTTAAAAGACAAGGGCGTAACCGCTGTTATCACCGGCGAGAAGGGCGACGGGCAGGCTTTAACACGCCAGGGGCTGGAGGAATATGTTTCTGATTGCGTAATATTATTGGATCATCGGGTTATCAACCAGATATCAACGCGGCGGTTGAGGATAATCAAATACCGGGGTTCGGTACACGGTACCAACGAATATCCTTTTTTAATTGATGACGAGGGCATCTCTGTATTGCCTATAACTTCATTAAAATTAGAAAAGGACGTTTCCTCAAAAAGAAAATCATCAGGCATACCGGCGCTGGATGATATGCTGGGCGGTAAAGGCTTTTTTAAAGGCAGCAGCATTTTAGTATCAGGCACGGCGGGCACAGGTAAAACAAGTATCGCCGCTTATTTTGCAAACGAGGCCTGCAACCGAAAAGAACGCTGCATCTATTTCGCTTTTGAAGAATCGCCCAGGCAGATCATCCGCAACATGCATTCTATTGGCGTCGACCTGCAAAAGCATGTCGAGAAAGATATGTTGCGGTTTTTTGCATCAAGGCCGACACTTTACGGTTTGGAAATGCACCTGGTGGCGATGTATAAGATTATTAAAAAATTCAAACCCAGTGTTGTCGTCCTCGACCCTATTACCAATTTAATTACGGTAGGCTCGGTTAGCGAAGTAAAAGCCATGCTGATAAGGCTGATAGATTTTTTACAGGAAGAGCAGGTTACCGTAATGTTTACCGCCTTAACTTTAAATAACATAGTTAATGAGCAAACCGATGAGGGGGTATCCTCCTTAGTTGATGCCTGGATACTGGTACGCGATATTGAATTTAACGGTGAGCGTAACCGGGGGATGTACATCATGAAATCGCGCGGTATGAAGCATTCAAACCAGGTACGTGAATTTATTATTACAGATAAGGGGCTCGACCTGGTTGAAGTTTACCTGGGTCCTGATGGTGTATTGACCGGCTCTGCACGCGAGGCACAAAAATTGCAGGAGCAAACCGGCCAGGTATTGCGTGATTTCGCGGTTGGCAGCAGGGACAGGGAGATCGTCCGTAAACGAAAAGTGCTGGAAGCTAAAATATCAAACCTGCAAATGGAATTTGAGTCGGCAGAAGATGAACTAAATAAAATATACCAGCAGGAAGAACTGGTTAAACATATTTCGTCAAACACCAGGCGCGAAATAACAAATATACGTAAGGGAAGTGTTGAAGAAAGTGGTACCAAAGGGGGTAAAAAATGACAAAAAAACAAGAACCGTCGGCTTATGAGCTGAGGTTATACATCGAAGGGAAAACGGCAAAATCTGTTACAGCGCTGGCTAACCTTAAAAAATATTGCGAAGAGCATTTAAAAGGGCAATATAAAATTGAAGTGGTAGACCTGTTGGTGCAGCCGCAGTTAGCCGAGGGCGACCAGATATTTGCTATACCCACTTTAGTGCGCAAAGTACCCGAGCCGATACGGAAAATTATCGGCGATCTTTCAAATGAAGAAAAAGTACTGGTTGGCCTCAATATAAGGCCGGCATAAGCAACCAAAAATGGCAAAGCAACAACGAGTGCCCGGAAATGAAGGTGTTTTGCATGGCGAAGGGTTTTACCGGTTACGTTTATTTGTAACCGGGGCCTCGCCAAATTCTGCGCGCGCCATTGCTAACCTTAAAAATATATGCGATGAGTATTTAAGGGAAAAGCATGAGTTGGAAATAATTGATGTATACCAGCAACCGTTGATCGCGCAAAGCGAACAAATTATTGCGTTGCCGTTGCTGATAAAAAAAGCGCCGGGTATTGAGCGCCGGCTAATAGGCGATATGTCTGATAAAGAAAAAGTATTACGCGGACTTGGATTAAGTTGATCTTATTGAATGGAACTGGCTGGATTAACATATGAAGAATTGTTAAGCGAAGCAAATGAGCTTCGCATGCAACTGGAGGAGGCAAATGACACTATTGAAGCTATCCGCACCGGCCAGGTCGACGCGCTTATCGTACAGGGCGATGAAGGCGGCCATCAGCTTTATACGTTAAAAAGTGCCGACCAAACCTACCGCATGTTCATCGAAAAAATGAACGAGGGCGCGGTTACACTTAACCGCGACGGTATAATTTTATACTGTAATTCGCGCTTTGCCAAAATGGTTGAGATGCCGCTCGAAAAGGTTATCGGGTTGTCGTTTGATGCTTTTATTGCCGACGGATCGCGGCAAAAATATGTTTCATTAATAAAAAAAAGCTGGGAAGAAGAATGTAAGGAAGAGATACTATTGGCAGATAAGCAACACCAATATACACCATGTCTCTTATCATGCAATACGCTGGAATTGGACGAAGGCGTGGCCTTAAGTTTAATACTTACCGACCTCACCATTCAGAAGGAAACAGAAAAAGAATTAAAGGTAAAAAATGAACAATTAACCGAAGCCCGGAACGCTACCGAAAAGCTGAATGACGACCTCGAGGATATCGTGAAAATCCGGACCTCTGACTTGCTGATAAGCCGTGAACATTTTAAGCTCTTAGCCAATAATATCCCGCAAATGACCTGGACGAACCTGCCAAATGGCGAGGTTGATTTTTATAACCAGCGCTGGTATGAATATACGGGCCTGACTGCTTCCGACGCGAAAAAAACTGACTGGAGAAAACGGATAACCCATCCCGACGACCTGGACTTGTCTGAAAAAAAGTCTTTAGCCGCATTGCAGTCGGGAAATGTATACGAGGGTGAAAGCCGGTTTAAAAGGGCAGATGGCGCTTATCGCTGGCATTTGTTGCGGGCGGTGCCGCTGCGAAATGATGGGGGAGAGATTATTTTTTGGGTAGGTACAGCTACGGATATTGAAGACCAAAAAGCTGAAATGGACAGAAAGGATGAATTTATTGGCATTGCCAGCCACGAATTGAAAACACCCCTAACCAGTGTGAAAGGATACCTGCAACTCATCGGTCATAAAAAGGAGATATTGCCCGATAACGTTAAACAGTATGTTAATAAAGCGACTGTAGCCCTGAACAAGTTACAGCACCTGGTAAACGACTTGCTGGATGTAAGCAAAATAAAAGCCGGGAAACTGGAATACGCAATAACTACGATCAACCTTGCCGACCTGGTCAGCGCATGTGTTGAAAACGCCGAACATATTTATTCCTCCCATAAATTTGACAACAAGGCCAGGTATGAATTTTTAATAAAAGGCAATGATGAGCGTTTAGAGCAGGTAATAATGAACCTTATTAATAACGCGGTAAAATATTCGCCGGTAAGTAAGGACATAATAATCAGCACTTCAAAGCACGATGGAATGGTGCGTGTTAGTATAACAGATTTTGGTATCGGATTATCCGGTAAGCAAAAGAAACGGATATTTGAACGCTTTTACCGGGTTGAAGATAAAAAGTATATGTCAAGCGGTTTAGGTATCGGCCTGTATATTTCGCAACAGATAATTGACAACCACGATGGTAAAATCGGTGTGGAAAGCGAGCTGGGTAAAGGGTCAACTTTTTATTTTGATTTGCCGCTGGTGAATTAAAGCATAAAAAAAGCTCCTCAAACGAGGAGCTTTTTTATTACCACCTTCTGCGGTAAACCCTTGGAGCATAATATCCGCGATAGACAGGCCTTTCGTAATACCCGCGATATACGGGGGCAGGATAATATCCGTAAGGAGGTTCAACGATCACCCTATGGTAAGGAGCCGGAACGCCGATACCAACACCAATTCTAACCTGTGCGTTTGCAGCTTGTATAGCAAAAACCATCGCTATTGCTATTATTGAGATTTTTATAGTTTTCATAACCTTTTGTTAAATTGTATACCATTTTGACTATACCAATTTACCAAGGTTTAACCCCGATTGTCTACTCAATCTCATACATTCGCAGGCGGTTTTTCAAGCTGCGCATATCTTCGTGCATGGCTTCAACCCGTTGCAGCAGGTGGGTAATAGCCTCAATGCCGGCTACGTTAATTTCAAGCTCATTGTGCAGGCGTATCATCCGCTCCAGCTTTTGCAGTTCGCTTTCGGGTATATAAGTAGTTTCGTCAACTATGGTTACTTCAACTAATCCTGCCTCCTGTAACGAGTTGATAAATGTGTATTCCACCTGGTGGTACACACAAAAATCATTGGCTGCTATTAAATGTTTTGCTGTCATAACTCTTAATTTTTAAGATTAGCTAATTGTTCAAACAGTTTTTTCTGCTGATCAGTAAGTTTAGTGGGTATTTGAATATCATAGGTAAGGTACAGGTCGCCAAACTCGTTTTCCTTTTTATAAACCGGCAGGCCTTTGCCTTTTAATTTAACTTTGGCGCCGTTTTGGGTTTCGGGTGCTACTTTAACTTTTACTTTCCCGGTAAGGGTCTCGGCGGTTATTTCTCCGCCTAATATGGCTGTATACAGATCAAGTTTAATCGTATTGTACAAGTCATTGCCCTTGCGTTTAAACCGGGGATCATCAGCAATTGAGAATTTAATATACAGGTCGCCCGCCGGGCCGTTGTTGGTGCCCGGTCCGCCTTGCCCTGCAATTTTAATGGTTTGCCCGTTTTCAATACCTGCAGGTATGGTCAAGCGAAGTTGTTTGCCATTAACCGTGATGGTTTGTTTACGGGTTTCGGCTATATCCGTTAAGTTAAGTTGTAATTCGGCATTCAGGTCCTGCCCGCGGTATTTAGTCTGCCGGCCACCGCCCCCTCCGCCTCCGCGTTGTCCAAACATAGATTGAAAAAAATCTGAAAAATCATCCCCGCCAAAGTTGCCTGCCCCAAAATTCTCAAAACCTCCGCCAAAGCCACCATAGCTTTGCTGGCGGCCTTGCTGTTGGCGTGCTTGTTGCTGAGCGCGTTCGTATTCTTCGCCGTGCTGCCAGTGTTCGCCATATTGGTCGTATTTTTTGCGCTTTTCCGGGTCGCTCAATACCTCGTTTGCCTCATTAAGCTGCTGGAATTTTTTATGTGCTTCAGTATCGTTAGGGTTAAGGTCGGGATGATATTTGCGCGCCAACTTGCGGTAGGCAGCTTTTATATCTTTTTCCGTCGCAGTTTTGGCAACGCCTAAGGTTTGGTAGTAATCTATAAAGGCCATTTTGTTAGTTGAATGGTTGATTGGGTTGATTAGCTAAATAGCCTAATCAACTTAATCAACCAAAAATAAGAAACTTAGTTTTAAAACGATAGCTACAAATCAGTAACCCGTGTCCTGCTGCGTTTTACATAGTTGCGTATATCCAGCACTATCCCCGCAAACAGGTACATAATAAGCGGGAACCCTACCGCCAGAAACGAAGAGTAGATAAAAAACAACCTGATCTTGGAGATAGAAATATTAAAACGTCCGCCCAGGTAAGTGCAAACGCCAAAGGAATATCGTTCAAAAAAAGTGATTACCCGCTGTAACATGTTATGCTAACTTTAATATCTTATTGCCAATGCCGCATTCAAGGCATTTTTTATAATTACAATAATAGTTCTTTAATTCTAATAAAGCCTGCGATTCAAATGCCGAATTTGCCTTTACACCCAGGCTGCTAAAACCTGCTATGACATTATTCTGTTCGCCAGGCAGGCTTTCCAATAACTTTAAGCTCCTGTCCATATAGTGCTGTAGCTGGTGGTGCTTTCCATAGCCGAACAAAAATAAGGCTAAGGTATTTAACAACAAAATATCAATAGATGACTGCCCCAAATTTTTTGAAGATGGCTTGGCTTCTTTATCAAACTTATAATGCTCCTCCCAATAGGGATTGACTTTAATATCCGTAAATAAATTTTGCAAACCTTTTACATCGCGTGTATCCAGCACTTTCGAGAACAGGTGGTTTGAATTTACCACCAGCGCCGCGAATTGAGCCAGCCTGATGGTTGGAAAGTTTTGCGGGCGCAGCCGCATAAATTTCCATAAATGATTTTCGATAGGGGTGAGGCTATATTTTTTGCGTAAAAACGCGTATTCTTTTTTAAGGCCCTGGGGGTAGGCATCTGTAAGATCCTCATTTAGAAAACCTGCCTGCCCGAAAATCAACGCCTCAATTTGCAGCGGGTTGTTTTTATGTTTGGCCAAAATATTTTGCGGCAATGATTTGGCTAACAATTCAAACGGCAGCGCGTTGGTTTTAAAGCCGAAGTTGGCTGCTAAAAACTGGTAAAATGTTTCTTCCCAGTCGCCGCGATTGAGTTGCAATGCCTTAACTACCGCTGCCGATTTCTTTTCCAGCCGCTCTATCAATACCCGTGTAAACCAGGTGCGCAGGGTAAAATCATCCAGCTTGCCGATACTCGCCTCGCAGGGGATAATGGTCTGGTTACCAAATACCAGGTTATGATAGCGGTTATATAATTCATCAGGAATGCGGTCTTTTAATTCAAGCGTAGGTATATGGCGGCCGTTGGGCAAAACCAGCGGTTCATCGTCCCGGTAAACCACATGCAGTATAACATTGTCGTAAGCATTGTCCGTTGAGTGTTTATGCTTTTGCCAGTCGGACGAGGAAAGGTGCAACTCTACATTCCCCGCCCATAGGGTATCGCCAATTTTTATCCTTGCGTTTTGAAAATCAGGGCCTGAATCGGTATTGTGGATGCCTGCCGAAAGTACTTCTATTATTTCGCCATCAGCAGTTTGTAACCCAATCCGGTCAAATAGTTTAAACTTCCAGATATAATGCAAAAAGTCTTCGGGGAAAAGCATAGTCTAAGGTAGCGGTTTTGATTGAAAATTATAATAAAATTATCACTGAGATGACAGGATGGAGAATTCCCTGCAATTATGCCGTTTATATGGTCACCGATACAACCGATCTTATTAAATCCGAACTAAATATTGCCAATTTTAATTATTTCCGTAATTTCAGGCGTTAATTAAAACAAATATGAAAAAACTGATCCTGCTTTTCCTGTCAATTACTACAATAAGCGCTGTTGCCCAACGGGGCAGGGGTACGGCACCGACCGATACTTTCGTGAAAACGAACTATATCAAGAAAGAAGTGATGATACCTATGCGCGATGGTATAAAGCTGATGACAGAGATATATATCCCGAAAGACCAGTCGAAAAAATACCCGTTTTTGATGGACCGTACACCTTATGGCGTATCTCCTTACGGTGCAGGCATGAAAACGCCTATCGGCCCTTCTATGGCTTATGCAAAGGATGGTTACATTGTTGTTTACCAGGATGTACGCGGTCGTTTTATGAGCGAAGGTATGTTCCGCGAGATGACACCCGAACTGGAAGATCATAAAACCAGTAAGGATGTAGACGAAGGGACGGATACTTACGATACCATTGATTGGCTGCTGAAAAACATACCTAACAATAACGGTAAGGTAGGCACATGGGGCGTATCCTATCCCGGCTTTTTTACCACCACCACGCTTTTAAGCCGGCACCCGGCATTGGCGGCGGCATCGCCCCAGGCGCCTATGTCTGATTTATGGCGCGATGATGGCTGGCATAATGGCGCGTTCTTTTTGATTGCCAATTTTACTTTTTATCCCGGCTTTACCAACAGGCAGGACGATAAACCTACGCAGCGCAGCGGTTCACGGCTATCCCGTGTTACTAACGGCTATGACTATTATTTAAAAATGGGCCCGGTAAAAAACACCAATGTGATCTACAAAGACTCCATACAATTATGGAAGGACATATTAAACCACCCCGATTTTGACGAGTGGTGGCAAAGTCGCAACGTATTGACCCACCTGCACGACATTAAAACACCTACCCTGGTTACCGGCGGCTGGTATGATGCCGAGGACTTATACGGCGCGATAAACACCTATAAAACTTTGGCTAAAAACAATCCCAAAACGCCTGTTTATTTTGTGATGGGCCCCTGGGTACACGGCGGATGGGCGCGGGGTGATGGCGACCGTTTGGGCGATATTTACTTCGGCGGGCCGCAGGGGCCGCATTACCGCGATGATATTGAGTTTAAATTTTTCAGTCATTACCTGAAAGGTACCCCGTTGGATATACAACCGATAAATACCTTTGAAACAGGTACCAATAAATGGGAAACCTTTAAAGTATGGCCGCCAAAGGAGGCTAAGGACGATCAATTATATTTATTGCCCGGCGGCAAGCTGTCCTTCACCGCGCCTAAAACAGGTGCAGATACTTATGATGAGTATGTATCTGATCCGGCCAACCCTGTGCCATTTTATCCCGACATGAGCAAGACAGCCGATATGGAACGTACCTATATGGATGGCGACCAGCGCTTCGCGTCCGAACGCAAGGATGTGTTAACTTATCAAACCGATATACTGGATAAAGATGTAACCATAGCCGGCAACATCTGGCCAAAATTGAATGTATCAACCACCGGTACCGATGCCGACTGGATAGTAAAAGTAATTGATGTTTACCCCGATACCGCTGCCAATACCATTGCAACCGGCACCGGCGTAAAAATGGCGGGCTACCAGCAAATGGTGCGCAGCGAGCCTTTACGCGGTAAATACCGTAACAATTTTGCAAAACCCGAACCATTTGTGCCCGGCAAGATAACCCCGGTTAGCTGGGAGTTGCAGGATATACTGCATACCTTTAAAAAAGGCCACCGCATTATGATACAAATACAAAGCAGCATGTTCCCGCTGATAGACCGCAACCCGCAAACGTTTACTGATATTATGAAAGCAAGCGAAAGCGATTTTATAAAGGCTACTGAAAGGGTTTATACGTCGAAAGAACATCCAAGCTTTTTGCAGGTTAGGGTAATGCCGTAGCCCCTCTAAATCTCCCCTTTAGGGGAGACTTTGATTTCCGTTAAATGAAAATTATTAATAATATGAACGAAGCCCCCGCCAACCAGCAGGGGCTTTTTTTGTAAAAAAGTTTTATGATAAAATAATTTAAAGTCTCCCCTACTGGGGGAGATTTAGAGGGGGCTTGGGACGCATTCTGTAACATTCCAACTATACAACCAAAATATTACAAATCACGCTAAACTAAGGCTTAATAGAATATCTAACTTTATGTTATACCCTTATTAACCCTTATCATGAAAAAGCTAACCACTTTGAATTTATTCCGGCCCACCTTATGGAATTGCCGTGTTTCCCGCATCTATAACTTGAATTTTATTGCCATGCGGAAGTTATTAGTAATTATTTTCTTACTGTTTTTTGCCACCATAGCATCGGCGCAAAACTACCTGGATATAACGCGTCGTATTGATTCATTAGTAAAGATCGGTTTGCCTAAATCTGCATTAAAAGAAGCAGACAGTTTTTACCTGCTGGCCCGAAAAAATAACAATGCCCCGCAGGAGATAAAAGCAGCGATGTACCGTATGAAGCTGCAGTCGACAGGCAGCGAGGCGACATTTGTTGTAGTAATTGATACATTAAAACAAGAAATACAACGGGCGGAATACCCTGTAAAACCGGTATTGTTGTCATTGCTGGCCGGTACATACCGCAATTATTTTGATTATTATCGTTACACATTTTACCAGCGCAGCCGCCTTGAAAAAGCCGGAACTGATTTTACCAAATGGGATATGCAAACCATTAACAGCGAAATTGGCCGTTTATATGATCTTTCCTTACAAGATTATAAAAAGGAACAGCAAACACCCATTGACGGATTTGAAAATGATTTAATTGGCGATAAAAATGAACGGTATTGGCGGACAACCTTATATGACCTGTTGTTACAGGAAGCATTAGGCTATTTTTTAAATGACGAAACGGCTATTGATAAACCCAAAATGCCTTTTACGCTGAGTGATCCGAAGTTATTTGCCGACAGCCGCACGTTTGCAAATATTTCTATTACAACAACCGATACGTCTTCCACTTTTTACCGGGGAATTAAATATTTACAGCAGGCCACAATATTTCACCTGCAAAACCCGGGCGATGAAGCCTTAGCGGCCATTGATCTGCAACGATTGGAATTTTTGCATAATAACTTCGAACTTGACACTAAAGATGAATTATATGTCGCCGCTTTGAAGCAGGTAGCGGCATC
>Ga0206841_1074_pt1 | contig 21830 bp, 15 predicted proteins | sample Alteio_BWOrgCont_25_FD_152851 | JGI IMG/M metagenome (GOLD analysis project Ga0206841, IMG submission 152851) | Enriched cells from forest soil in Barre Woods Harvard Forest LTER site, Petersham, Massachusetts, United States -... | ecosystem: Environmental > Terrestrial > Soil > Temperate forest >... | reverse complement strand
CTTCTGTTTATCACTTCACCCGAAGTAAGCCACGCCATAACTATTCGATTACTGAAGATTGCATGTGCCACACCAATTATAAGTTCGATAATAAAGGCAACATTTACATTAAAGAACCCGCTATTGGAAACTGAAGTGGCAGGGATAAAATTTCCTAACCCTGTCGGACTTGCAGCAGGTTTCGATAAAAATGCCACATTTTTTCATGAAATGGAATACCTGGGGTTTGGTTTTGTTGAGGTAGGTACGGTTACACCTCTAGCACAACCCGGGAACCCCAAGCCACGTTCTTTCCGCCTGCCGAAAGATAAGGCCCTCATAAATCGAATGGGTTTTAATAATGATGGAGCTGTAATTATTGCTGAACGTTTGAAAGGAAGGAAGGATAAGATTATAATAGGCGGAAACATTGGTAAGAATAAAGTTACAGCGAATGAAGATGCTTTTTCTGACTATGAAAAATGTTTCGATGCTTTGTTCGATTATGTAGACTATTTTGTGGTTAATGTAAGTTCACCTAATACTCCGGGCTTACGTAGTTTACAAGATAAAGAACCGCTGAAGAAAATATTAACCGGATTACAGGCGAAGAATAAAGCAAAGACAAAATCAAAACCAATATTTTTGAAAATAGCTCCTGATCTGACGAACGAACAATTAGATGATATTATAGAAATTGTTCCTGAATGTGGAATTGCAGGAGTGGTTGCTACCAATACCACCCTTTCACGGGAAGGTTTGAAGACTGAAGGAGTTGATGCTATAGGTGCAGGTGGATTAAGCGGAATGCCCTTACGCAAGCGGTCAACTGAGGTAGTGAAATACCTGCATGAAAAATCTAAGGGAATATTCCCCATTATCGCATCAGGCGGAATACATTCTTCTGAGGATGCACTTGAAAAGCTTGATGCAGGTGCAGTGATGATAGAACTTTATACTGGTTTTATATATGAAGGGCCAATGCTGGTGAAACGAATTAATAAGGCAATTTTAAAAAGAAGGCAAGCTAAATAGTATGATTTGTTTCCCTAATGCTAAAATAAATATAGGCTTACGCATATTAGAAAAGCGGCCCGATGGATATCATAATATCGAGAGTGTGTTTTACCCTGTAGGATGGTGCGATGCGTTAGAAGCAATTCCTATGGAGGGTAGTGGCAATATAGAATTACACCTTTCAGGTATACCAGTACCCGGAAGAACAGATGAAGATAATTTATGTGTTAAATTATACAGACTATTGTCAGAGAAATACAAGCTGCCATCTCTGAAAGTATGGCTACACAAGACAATTCCTATAGGGGCAGGACTTGGTGGTGGGTCTTCAGATGCTGCACACTTTATGAAGATGTTGAATTCAATGTGCACGTTGAATTTATCGGTAGATGAAATGAAGAAATATGTGTCGCAACTTGGCAGTGATTGCGTGTTTTTTATAGAAAATAAACCTGTTATTGCTTCTCAGCGAGGTGAGGTAACAAAGCCAGTGAACGTTGATTTGACACGATACTATATTGCTCTTGTTTATCCTGAATTGCAAGTCAGTACACCATTTGCATATAGTCTGGTGAAACCTGGCCTGCGTGAAGATTCGTTGAAGAATATAGTTGAAAAAAAGGAAGTGAGCGACTGGAAAACAGATGTTACAAATGATTTTGAAGAATCTTTGTTCGAAAAATTCCCCGTAATATATGAGGTGAAAGAGAAGTTATATAAGGTAGGAGCTGTTTACTCAGCTATGACCGGAAGTGGCTCTGCTGTCTATGGTATCTTTAATAAGAAAGTCGATGCTGCTAGGTTATTTCCAGCATATAAAACATGGTCAGGTGGACTAAAACCACAAGTATGAGAATACTATATTCTATAGCTATATGGTTTTATGGGGCGGCAATAAATATTGCATCTCTCTTCAATGATAAGGCTAAGAAATGGAAAGATGGCCGGAAAGATATCTTATCGAAACTTGAACAGGCATTTAAAGACAATAAGACGCCTGTTTTATGGGTTCACTGCGCTTCGTTAGGTGAGTTTGAACAGGGCAGGCCAGTTACTGAAGCTTACCGAGCCAAGTTTCCCACTCATAAAATCTTGCTTACTTTCTTTTCACCATCGGGCTACGAGGTACGTAAAAACTATCCAGTAGCTGATCATGTTTTTTATATGCCGCTTGACTCAAATTATAATGCCAAAAAAGTTGTGGAAATTGTAAAGCCAACTATTGCTGTATTTGTGAAATACGAATTCTGGTTTCACTATTTGCGTGCATTGAAAAAAAATAACTCAGCCATTTATATTATATCGGCTAAGTTCAGGGCAGACCAGTATTTCTTTCAATGGTATGGAGGCTGGTTCAGGAAGCAACTAAAAGTCTATAAAAAGATTTTTGTTCAGGATGATAATTCTGAAAAATTATTGAAGCAAATAAAGATAGATAATGTTGTAATTGCTGGTGATACACGTTTCGATAGGGTGGTTAATATTGCAGAGCAAGCAAAACCTGATGAATTAATAAAAGCTTTCAAGGGCGAAAACAAATTGTGGATTTGTGGTAGCACATGGGAGCAAGATGAAGCTGTTATTGGTTCAGTTTACAGCAGATTGCAGGAATCGTGCGGGAAGATAAAATTATTGTTAGTGCCGCATGAAATAGGAGAGAAGCATATAAAACAGGTAACCGATAAATTCAAGGCTGTAAAATATTCTGCTGCTACTATTGAACAAGCTATTACTACAGATGTTATGGTAGTAGATAAAATAGGTCTGCTTTCTTCTTTATATCAGTATGGAAATGTTGCTTACGTAGGCGGAGGGTTTGGAAAGAGTGTACACAACTTACCTGAAGCAGTAGTGTTTGGCATTCCGGTTGTGTTCGGGCCAAATCATAAAAAATTCAACGAGGCAACCGACTTGTTGAAATTGCAGGCGGGGTTCACTATAAATAGTGAGGAAGACATGTATAAAATAATGGGCCGGTTGTTTCGCGATGATGATTACCGCAAGTGGTGTGGCGATGCAGCTAGGGCATATATATATGAAGGCAGAGGGGCAACCCGTAAAATTATGACCGAACTGGAAACAGTAACTAAGCTTTAGTTACCGGCAGGGTTAATAACCTTGGGGCACTCATCTTTCCTAAGCCCCACAAAGAAATATTTTAACCCGATACGAAGCTCATAACCCCTGTATGATATATCGGTTGGAGTATATATGGCATTGCCATTTAAATAGTAAGAATCCATAAGATCATGATGGTAAAATGCTTCAATAAATGGCCTTATCGGGTTGTTCCATGTCATTTCTGCTCCAACTCCTATGGCACCTGAAACATGAAATCTGTAAAAACTACCGATGACATCAGGATAAACACCCGCATGTTCATTGATCAAATATTCTATACGAGGGCCAATGAGTAAATAAGGAACAAAACCTTCTTTTCTGAAAACAATTTTAAGATAATTGTTCAGTGAGATATAGTTGGTGCGGTCAATTGTCTTTTGACCGGCCGGTACATAAAGCAATTCAGTTGAACCCAATTGATTATACTCAGCTTCAACTCTCCAACGATAAACAGGATGATGGAAGAATTCGACAAGCACCGCCCCATTGAATCCTAATAAATCTCTTTCTTGTGCGTAAGGCCCTTCAGGGTTCCATTGGTCTTTACCGTATGTTATTCCGCCTGCAATTCCTATAGCACTTAATATGCTTTTCTTGCCCTTGGAATCATGCTGTTCATAAGCGTACTGCGCATGGCTGGTAATAGCCACCAGGCAAACTGCAAATAATATAATACCCTTCTTTATCATACACTCATAGCTTCTGCTGCAGGAGCTATTTTCTTTGCTAACCCTTGTAATACTTTACCGGGGCCTACCTCATAGAATACAGATGCACCATCAGCATACATTTTTTGTATGGTTTGTGTCCATCTTACAGGTGCAGTCAACTGGGCAATAAGGTTCTTCTTTATTGCAGCAGGCTCAGTTTCGGGCATTGCATTTACATTCTGGTAAATAGAACAAATTGGTTTGTTAAATATGGTGGCTTCAATTGCCTGTGAAAGCTCTACCCGTGCCGGTTCCATTAATGGTGAATGGAATGCCCCGCCCACCGGCAACACGAGTGCACGCTTGGCCCCTGCTGCTTTCAACAATTCACATGCCTTATTTACACCGGGAACACTTCCTGAAATAACCAATTGACCGGGGCAGTTATAATTAGCACAAACCACTACTTCGTCCTTAATAGTTGCACAAATTTCTTCCACCTTGCTGTCATCTAATCCAAGTATAGCAGCCATAGTTGACGGTATAGCTTCACAAGCTTTTTGCATAGCCATGGCACGTTTGTAAACCAGCGTAAGTCCATCTTCAAAGCTTAGTGCTTTAGCAGCGGTAAGTGCAGAAAACTCTCCCAATGAATGGCCTGCAACCATGTCAGGTGTGAATTTGTCACCCAGTGTCATAGCCAGCACAACGGAATGAATAAATATGGCAGGCTGTGTAACCTTGGTTTGTTTTAACTCATCCTCGGTGCCTTCAAACATAATATCAGTAATACGGAAACCCAATACAGAATTACCTTTTTCAAATAGCTCTTTTGCGGCAGCTGAACTATCATACAGATCTTTTCCCATTCCTTTAAACTGTGAACCTTGTCCCGGAAATACGTACGCTTTCTTCATAAATATTATTTCATTTTTTACTATGCGAAGGTATGAAAAACGAAAACAGGATTTTTTATTACTAATGCATTTTATTAATAGAGTAATGAACAGCCAATTCTGTTAAAAAAAGTTAAACTAAATCCTTAAAACCGTTTTCGCATATTCAGGCAGTCTACAGTGGCTTAATTTTATGCAATGATGAAAACAAAATATGCTTTTTTATTCTTCTTTGTATTGTTGGTGGCCCATTCCATGGGTGCGGACTCATTTTGTAAGATAGAGGTTAAAGTGACCGATCAGCAACAAAAGCCAGTAGATGGCGTATTTGCTCAATTGATGAAGGCAAAGGATTCTACCATGGTGAAATATTCCATTAGCGATGCTACTGGAATAATTTCTTTTGATGGCGTTAAAGCAGGTACATATCTTATTTTTATATCGCAAACAGGGTTTGAGAATTACTTCTCATCTTCAGTTTTAGTGGATAGCAGCCATAACCTTATAACACTGCCCGATATTGCTCTTCAATCAAAAATTTTAAAAGAGGTGGTAGTACAAAGTAACGTGCCAATGATACAACGCTATGCTGATAAGACGGTAGTGAATGTGCAACAAAGCATTCTTACAGCAGCAAATAACATTTTTGATATTATACAGCGTTCACCTGGCATACAGGTAGACGCTAACGATAATATAAGTATGGTTGGCAAACAGGGCATAATGGTGATGATTGACGGAAAGATTACCCCAATGTCAGGCAGTGACCTTGCCAATTACCTGCGTGGTTTACCTGCCGATGCAGTAGAAAAAATAGAGTTTATTACAAACCCTTCAGCAAAATACGATGCTAATGGAACAGCCGGCATTATAAATATTATTCTGAAGAAGGATAAACGGGTGGGTACCAACGCTACCATTAATCTTAGTTATGGGCAAGGTGTTTACCCGAAGGCGAATGAGGGTTTTAGCTTTAACCGGAGAACAAAGGATTTTAACCTGTTTATGAACTATAATTATTCATATAGCGAGAACTTTCATGATGCACCGCGTGTTCGCGATTTTTATAACGGTAATGAATTTACAGGAGGGTACAGTGAAACGGATTACCATACCTTAGTTGTGCATTCGAATACTGCAAGGTTTGGCGTTGATTTCTTCGCTTCAAAAAATACAACCATTGGTTTTGTAGCTGATGGTTCCGACAGGTTATTTATAGCATCGGGTAATACTAGGGCAAATGTGTTCGACAGTCTTAATAACCCTTTGTCATATAATCTTACCAACAGTAATACCAATAATAATTCGTACAACTATTCGGGTGACTTGAATATGAATCACAAGTTCGATTCATTAGGGCGAGAGATATCGGTTAATATCGATTACTCTGATTTTACAACAAATGCCATTCAGAGTTTTGCCACAAATTATTATAACCTGTATGGTGATATAGTTACCCCTCCTTATTTACTATATGGAAATATTCCCGAACAGCTTAACATTTATTCATTCAAGGCTGATTATGACGGACAGTTGGGTAAACATGGAATGTTAGGAGCAGGTGTAAAATCGAGTTATGTCTATACTGATAATAACCTGAAATTCTATGATGGAGTGAATTCTTCGGCTCCGATAGATACAGGCCAAAGCAATCACTTTATATATTCTGAGAATGTTGATGCTGCGTATGTTACCTATTCAAGGGATATGGGTAAAGGAAACCTTCAGTTAGGCTTAAGAGCTGAACAAACCATTGCCAGGGGCGACCAAGTGACCACAGGTCAGACATTCCCTATAAACAATTTCAAACTCTTTCCGAACATTGCCTTTAATGACTCTGTTTCCAACAATAGCCAGGTAGGAATTTCACTTACACGCAGGCTTGACAGGCCAGACTATGAGCAGCTTAACCCTTACCGTAATTATGTTGATCCGAGTACTTACCAGGTAGGCAATCCCAACCTTCTTCCGCAGTATGCATACATATTGCAGGTAAGTGAAACATATAAACAGAATTACAGCATATCGGTCAACTATATGCGTACTACCGGAGTTATTTCACAGGTATGGATACCCTTGGTGGGAAATGAGGAGCCTGTAATTGCCGAAACCTCGCAAAATCTCAGTTCTAATGATTATGCAGGAATAAGCGCTTCCGCTATTTTCAAATTCACAAAATGGTGGACAAGTACTGATCTTGCTGATGCCTACTACACGCATTATAATGGCAATTATGATAATTCAGGCCTTGATATATCCAAAATATTCTGGGATGTGAATAGCGATAACCTGTTTATTCTTCCGCATAAGTGGTCTATTGATGTAAACGGAAGTTACAGTTCTGGTTGGCTGGATGGTTATCTTTCAAATGATCCCAATGGAAATTTAATAGTAGGGGTACAAAAGAAGATTTTGAAAAATAAGGGTGTGATTAAGCTCAATGCGAATGATATTTTGTACACAAGCAATTTCAAAGGCACAGCAATGTTTACAGGTTACATAGAACATTTCAATATTCAAAGAGATACACGTTTTGTAAGTATTTCGTTCAGTTATCATTTTGGCGGAACTTCCCAATCACGCTCAATGCATACAAAAGGCGGCGATGAGGAGGAAAAGAAAAGAGCCGGAGGAACAGCGTAGCCTTTAGATGAATAGCCTTTTTATCTTACTTCTCAGTTAAGAATCTGTTAAAAAAGGTTAACTACATAACTGAATATTTTTCGCACATCGGTCGCTGTATAGTGCGAATAACTTTGTTGTAACAAAAGTTTGAGTGTAACCGTCTTACGACAAACACTATATGAAGAAACTCTTCTCAATTTCTGTAGCAATGGTTTTTGCCTGTGGAATTTCAACAGGGCAAACAAGTGGAACAGTATCCCTGAAAGTGAGTGACCAAATGAATAAACCTCAGGAAGGAGTATTTGTCCAGTTGATGAATGCGAAAGATTCCACCATGGCTAAGTATTCCGTTACCGATGAAAAGGGCAATGTAGAGTTTAGGGATGTTGCTAAAGGGAAATATATTGCATTTATATCGCAAACAGGCTTTGAAAATTACTTCTCGCCAATATTTGCAATTGATAGCATCCACTGGCAGATAACACTTCCTGAAGTAGTACTTAAAGCTAAGGAATTGAAAGAAGTGGTTGTAACAACAAAAATCCCGACAATTCAACATTTTGCCGATAAGACCGTAGTGAATGTTCAGGAAAGCCTCCTTTCATCAGCCGGAACTGCATATGATGTGCTACAACGCTCACCGGGTGTAATGATTGACCAGAATGATAACATAAGTCTGAATGGCAAGCAGGGAATAATGGTAATGATAGATGGGAGGATTACCCCTATGTCCGCTTCTGACATTGCTAATCTGCTAAAGAGTATGCCCGCTGAATCAATTGATAAAATAGAATTTATTACCAATCCATCGGCTAAGTACGATGCAAATGGTTCTGCTGGCATTATAAATATTGTGTTAAAGAAGGATAAAAGAATGGGATTGAACGCAAATGTATTTGGGGGCTACACACAAAGCATTTACCCGAATACCAGCGATGGATTCAGTTTTAATGACAGAACAAAGAAGATGAATATTTTCGGCAGTTATAATTATGCATATCGGGGTAGCTCAAATTCTATTAACCTGCGTACAAATTTTTATAACGGTACCGAGTTTGCCGGGGGAACTGAACAATATGAATATCTTAAGGCTCCCACGGCTGATAATACGGCAAGATTTGGAATAGATTATTTTTTGTCGGACAAAACCACTATAGGGTTTATAGCTGATGGTTCTATTGAACAGTTTAAAACAACGGAAACCACAACCACTTATGTAGATAGCGCTGATGGAGAGAAATCATTTAACCAGACAAGCAGTTACTCGCCAAATACTATAAACAACTATGCTGGCAACCTGAACCTCAAACATGTGTTTGATTCAGCCGGGCGTGAATTGTTGGTAAATGTTGATTATGCTAATTACAATAACAATAGTTATCAAACCATAAATACTGACTACTATACAATGCAGAACTATGAGTCTGGCAGTCCAACAGCCTTATACGGTTATTTGCCGGGCATGTTGAATATTTATTCTTTGAAGGCTGATTATGACGGCGTATTAGATAATAAAAGCACCCTGCAGGTAGGGGTTAAAACCAGTTATGTAAAAACCGATAACGCGGTATACTTTTATAATGGCGCTAATAGCTCAGCCCCGGTCGACACAACTCAAACTAATCATTTTATTTATTCTGAAAATATTAATGCTGCATACATATCTTATGGGCGTACTATTCCTAAGGCATTGTTACAGTTTGGCATAAGGGCTGAACAAACTGTTGCAGATGGGAACCAAGTAACTACAGGGCAAACCTTTTTCAAAAACTATACGCAACTATTCCCTAACTTTTCTATTGATGATTCACTTACTGCGAACCAGCAATTAGATTTTTCTGCAACACGTAGGATTGACAGGCCAACCTATGATCAGTTGAACCCCTTTAGCCTATATATTAACCCAAACTTCTACCTTCGCGGTAATCCATTACTACAGCCACAAAATGCCTATACATTTCAGTTGACTGATACTTATCTTCAGAAATACAGTATAGACATTACTTACACCCATACTATAGCCCCTATTACTAAAGTAATAGTACCTATAGCAGGTACCCAGGATATTGTTCAGCAAACCGATGATAATTTGACTTCATCAGATTACTATGGAGTTAATTTAACCGCCGCAACATCTGTTACTAAATGGTGGAATACAACAACATCGGGCAGTGCATACTATAATACTTTTAACGGAGATATTTCATCTACTCCGTTAAATAGCACACGTTTTATAGTCACTGCGAATTCCAATAATATGTTTACTATTTCAAAGAAAGTGTCTGCTGATATTAGTGGATGGTACATCTCGGGTGCAGATTATGGCTACCTGTGGATAGGGCAAATGGGAGCATTATCTGCCGGCATGCAAGTTAAAATTCTTGATGGCAGGTGTACTGTAAAATTAAGTGCCTATGACATTTTATGGACCCAACTTACAAATGCTGTAACATCTTTTACAGGATATGATGAATACATTTTCGTTAGAAGAGATACCCGCATGGTGGGCCTTAATTTTAGCTACCACTTTGGAGGCAATTCTACTTCGCAATCGTTGCACAGCAGAGGCGGAGCTGAAGATGAAAAGAAAAGGGCAGGCGGAACTGCTTAAATGAATAAAGAATTACTAAGCGATCAGAAGATGACAATTAACAAAGGAGGGTTGGCTGCATTGATAAAAATATTACCAACAACTTGACACTTTTCGCATATAAGAATAGGGGTTACTTAGAATATTTTTGCAATATAAACTGGTGGGTAAACTTAAAAAAACTAAAACTATGACAATAGAAGAAGTAAGAAACAGGTTTAAGGAAGACATTGATGCCGTGGCTTATTTTGAATACCTTCGTTGGGGTGACAAAGTGATGTGCGCTTACTGTACTTCAGAAAAAGTGAGTGAAAGGCAGGTAGATAAAAGGTTCCATTGCAGTTCATGCCGCAAAACATTTTCGGTTACGGCTGGTACATTTCTGCATGGTTCTAAAATTCCATTGAAGGGGTGGCTGTATGCCTTTGCTTCTATAAGCAATACTACAGGAAAATTTTCAATCAGGCAGTTGCAACGAGACATTAATGTTTCGTATACCTCAGCATGGCAAATGTACCAGGACATAAGAAAACTGCTGCCTGTAACTGCAGAGGAAAAGGCCCTTGCTACAAATATGTTCGATTATTTGTGCGAGAAGGCAATAAGTGGTAAAATTATTGAAGTAAAAAAAGCTAAAGCGGTTGAAGAACCTATAGCAGAACTGGTTTAAAACCGCTTTTATATATTGTTCTGCGTTAAGGCACGCGGAGTATATCCGTAGTGTTCGCGGAAGAGGCGTATAAACGAACTTGAATTTTCAAAACCGACCATACGGCATATGTCATCAATTTTCCTTGACTTTTCTGTCAGCAATTTGCGGGACTGTTCAAGCCTTTTACCTACATGGTACTGGTGAGGAGCAACATTAAATAGCTCCTTAAAGGCACGCTTAAAATGATGTGGTGATAAATATGAAACATTGGCCACTTCCTCTATACTTATTCTTTTTTCAGGGTGTGCATCCATGTAATCTTTAGCAATTACAAGGCGCCTGTATAATTCCATGCGGGTTGAAAGCTTGGCACTTTTCAAACGATCAATGTCCTGTTTAAGATTTTTATGAACAAAGAACAAGCGTGTAAGTAATGATGAGTAAATACTTTGCAGGTCGTATTCTTTACGTATTCCTAAATCGCGTTCATTCATAAGCCCCCTAAGTATTGCAAAGGACTTCTGTATTTCAGGGTCCATTTCATACGATTTTTCGAAAAAAGCCACTGGCTGTCCGGCTGGTTTAAACGGATCATCAAGTAGCTTATCTTCAGGTGTTATAACCGATTTTAATACATCTGAAACAAAAGCAGGTTTAAATGCAACGAGCATCATTTCCTGGTTTTTTGTGTCTTTAAATGAAGTGGTATAGCGTTGGCCCTGGTTAACAACAAGGTAACTATTGGGGTCAATTACATGGTCGTTGTTTCCAACCTTGTAATGCTGTTCACCGTTAAGTGAGAGTCTGATAGTCAGGCGCGACACATGTTCTGCAGTTTCTTCCAGCTCATTAGCGCGAATCATCATTGAGCCGCTGTCAAGCTTCACCATATCATCAGCTGAATGAGAACAATACACATTACCCATTAACATGGATTGTGCACTGTTACAATAAGGACAAAGCTTGGTAGTCATGTAGCTATACCGTCTGTTTTTCACGAATATACGCAAACTTAGGGAGATAAAAAAGCTATGACTTAATGGCTTGTGTTAATATATGTTAAACCTAACGAAGGCTTAACACTAATTAACCAAATCTATCAAGAAGACGGTGAGAAATGTATCAGCCGGGGAACCATTCCTTTGATGTGCGATAAACAGTTCCCTTAAACAAGGCAACCTTTTTATTGTGCTGGTTGGTAATAGTAATGTTGTAAATACCTATCTTATTAGAAAGTTTTACTTCTTCTGCTTCGGCGGTAATAATATCTCCTTCTATTACTTGTTGAGTATGTGATATTGAGGTTTCAATAGAAACAGCCTTTATTCCGTGTGAATTGGAAGCAAATGCAAGCGCACTATCGGCAAGAGAATAAGTAATGCCACCGTGGGCAATCGCAAAGCCATTCAGCATTTCCTTACGCACTTTCATGTGAAGAATGCAGTGACCAACTTCAACCTTTACCCGCTCGATTCCCAGCCACTGGCTGAAATAATCGTTTGTATACATAGTATCAACCACTTTTTCTGCTAATGCTTGTTTATCCATACTGTTTTATTTAACTGTTTTCAATATATGCTCCCTGCTTGCTAACATCATAATAACTGATATGTAACTCTGCACATTGTTCTTTCCATTTCTTCAACCTCATCGGCGCTATTGATGAATCGAATATTAGTGTATCAAAGGTAAATGCATTTTGCAAAGCCTCCATACCTTCTTTGTAATCGGCAGAAACAATTACACAATGAACAGGGAATTTACTAAGGCTATCGGGCAGGTCATCATTACTTCGCAAAAAAACGTAGCGCTTACCATTAAACTGAATGAAATTATGCTGCACTACGATATGCCCGGAGAGCATTACAGCAGAAGTATCATTATGCAATGTTAAAGTGTCTTTCACCCCCTTCTCCCAGAAATGATACTGCATGTGATAGCTAAAGTCTGAAGGCGATAAATTGTTGAATGGCATTACGCTTTCTCTTCCTGCTATAAAAGCCGCAGCTGTTTGTTTGTAAACATGATAAACAACGAACAACTGTTGTTTAGAATGGAGAATACTTTTATAAATGTTTATTCCAATGAAGAATAGAAGTGACAGTAAGCTAATTACCAGCGGCCTGTATGTTTTATATGAGAAGAATATAAACAAACAAATAATGGAAATAAATAACAATGCTGTTTCCCAATAGGAAATGCTTATTCCTCGTGTAACATAAAATGGCAAATGATTCGATTGGCCAACAAGAGTGTTCATGAGCAATAAGCTTTTTTGAAACAACCAAGTAGTAGTAATTGAAATATATGGAATGTATGAGGTTATGAAAAACAGAACCCCAAGGTATATCACTACAGAGAGCAGAGGGACTACAAGTAAATTAGTTATAAGGAAGTAATTAGGGAATTGATGGAAGTAAAGAAATGATAAAGGGGCAATGGATAATTGCGCTGAGGCAGAAAGACAGGTTAATTCCCATATCTTTTTTATAATAAAATTGTTTGGTTCAAAAATATTATTCAGTAGCGGGTAAATAGTAAGTATTCCGAGAACGGATAAATAGGAAAGCTGAAAGCCTGTATCAACTAATTGAAATGGGTTAAATAATAATATAAGAAAAGCTGATGCAGCCAGCGTATTTACTGAGTTGGTGTACCTGCTGAAATGCCTGCCAATCAATAAAAAACTAAACATAGTACTGGCGCGTATTACAGGAGTAGCCATACCTGTAAATAAAGCGTAGAGCCATACTAGCGCAAGTAATAGTACTGTGCGTATTAGTTTTCCATGTTTATAGTTATCCACAAAAAGCAATAGAAAATTAAGCAGCCATATTATAATACCTACATGCAGGCCCGCCACACAAATAACATGCACCGTTCCACTGTCAACAAATTCTTCAACTACCGAAGGAGAAAGATCATTTCGGTATCCCAAAAGTATTGCAGATGCAACCGCAGCCTCGTTACCTTTTATGTTTCGGTTTAATAAGTCAATCAGTTTGTGGCGGCACTTATCGGTAAAACGTAACATCCAGGGTGCATCACTCCTGCCGGTTAAATGAAATGAATGTTTGGGAACGAACGCTTCGTAATAGATTCCATTCATCTCAAGATAATTCTTATAATCAAACTCATCGGGATTCATGGGCGGCTTTACGCCTGTTAGAACGGTATGTACTTCCACTAAATCGCCGTAGTGTATGGTATCGCCAACACTATCTTTCTGAAAAGAGAACATTACTTTGCCTGATGTTTTTTGCAATGTTCCCTTGTCAATAATGCCTTTTACTTCGCCAACTGCTTTCAGAGACTTGTCTTTTTCTTTTGGCGATGAAATAATAGATACCAGGTAGTAATTTCTGGCACCCTCAAAATTGAAATGGCTTATATCGGTCACTTTTTCCGATGGAGTGTTGAGAAATGTAAATGAATATCCGGCGCAAAAAAGAAATAAGCTTAATAGTACGCCAAATACCCAACGATATTTATATCCCAGGCTACGTTTGTTTTCAATCCATTTATAGATAAACAGGATTGCAAAAAGTCCGAAAGTGGCATAGATAAATTCTTTCCGGTTAGCGAAATTCAATGCAAGGGCTATGCCACAGATAAATGGCAGTGCGAGACGAAAGAAAGGTATTTGCCCCTTTTTTATTTCCATGGGTTATTAATGCCAATATAGCATTAAATTAAAAACGGATGAATGCCTTAATTAAACCCTGAAGAGGGTAGAAGGGTGTAGTCTATTATCTGCACATTGGCATAATAGTAATGCAGTATCTGTTGATAGTTATAACCCAGTTGTGTCATGTGAATAGCGCCTTCCTGGCAAAGGCCCACACGATGCCCGAAACCATGGCCACTTAGTGTTAGTACTCCATTTTCTTTTGTTATGGTGAATAGAGTAGAATGCAGGTTCCAGTCGGTGCGGATTTCTTTCAACGGAATTAAATAGCCCTTGTCATACAGGAATACTCTTTTGTTATCGGGTATGGTATCGTACATAGCGCGAAGCGATGTATCGCGTTTCATGCCTTTTTCTTTTTTAGCTAAATAGGTTTTCCATTCACTTTCCGGTATGTCTTTATGCCATATTGCTGCCGGCTGGTGCAGGCAGAAAGTGTCGGGCCTGCTTCGTAAATAGGGCAGGGCCTTATTCCACACGTCTTCTGAATTCAATGTTTGTCCGCCGCAATTCGAATGGAACGCAGCATTAATAAGTTCGTTGCTTTCATCTACAATAACCATACCTTTTGTGGCAGCTACGGCATTCAATATATCTGTGTTATGAGTTACTCCCTGGTAAACCTGGCAATGAACCTGGTCACATAATTCAAACCCATCATTAATGTGGCGGGCAAGATTGTTAAGGGCATAGGTGCGGCAAATTATAGCCTGCACTTTGTAAAATTCAGGTGTCTTTCGTAATCCAGCTTCACTCTGAACAACCCCACTTACATAATGTTCGAGGTCTATTATGCTTAGTAATTTTAGGTTTGGCTTGTCGGCAGAAATTGAAACATCGTCATCGTATAATCGCCTGTTTTTTTCTCCGTCAGGTTTTAAATAAAACTGATTTTGACCGGGGCACCCGCGAAAGCGAATACGTGCATAGGTACCTATTATTCTGTCGAGGCTTTTTATTTGAACCAGTGTATCACTAACTATACTTACTTCATATACCCCCGATGAAGAAGTTGAATCAATGCGTTTACCATCTCCTTCTATAATATATGCACCGGCAGAGGGGGCAATTATAGCTGAGGAAATTGTTATATCATCGAAAATGCGGATGCTTACGTTAATTGAAAAGGCAATTGTTGTGGAGAAGAAGAAGGCTGTAAGTGCAAGTAGCTTCTTCATCAGGCAATTTTTTGTAAGGGCATTGCCACTTGTGCTACTATATGCGCTGCTTTTGCCGATGCCCCAGGTCCGCCAAGTTTTTCCCGCACTTGTTTGTATTCATCTTTTATGCGGCCAATGTATGCTGCATCGTCAAGTAACTTGCTCAGCTCTTCTATCAGGCTTTTCACCGTAAGGTCATTCTGTATAAATTCTTTTATAGATTCTCTCTCCATGATAAGGTTTACCAGCCCGATAAACTTCAACCGTTTTCCTACTAATCGTTTAGCTATGTGGTATGATATTGTACCTGTGAATCCTTTTGCCTTGTAGCAAAGCGCTTCCGGCACTCCCCATAATGCTGTTTCAAGGGTTGCCGTTCCTGAAGTTACAAGGGCAGCAGTAGAATGTTGCAGCAGCTTATATGTTCTGTCGTACACAATGCTTATGTTGCTTTGGGTAAGGTAATTTATGTACCATTCACCATGGGCCGATGGAGCTGCAGCTATAACAAACTGGTAATGGGGAAAACTTTTGGCTGTTTGCGCCATTATAGGCAACATAACATCTATTTCTTGTTTGCGGCTGCCAGGGAGTAATGCAATAAGGGGCTTGGGGGGTATGTTGTGCAGGCTACGGAATGTTTCAATATCGGGAGTAGCTTCTCCTATAACATCAAGGAGAGGGTGCCCGACAAAATCTACCTGATAATCATACTTTGCGTAGAAAGCTTTTTCAAAAGGTAGTATCACCATCATGCGGTCAACCACTTTTTTAATCAGGTTAACCCGCGATGATTTCCAAGCCCATACTTGTGGAGAAATGTAATAGACTATTTTAAATCCTGCTTCCTTGGCAAATTTGGCAATGCGTAAGTTAAAACCAGGATAGTCAACCAATACAATTACATCGGGCTTGTATTCAAGAATATCTTTTTTACAGAACTCAATATTTCGAAGGATGGTAGGTAAGTGCTTTACCACTTCGGCAAAGCCCATAAAGGCGAGGTCGCGGTAATGTTTTACTAATTCTACACCTTCGTGCTTCATAAGGTCGCCACCCCAGCCGCGTATAACGGCATTGGTGTCCTCCAGTTTTAAATGTTTTACCAGGTTTGAAGCATGCAGGTCACCCGACGCTTCTCCGGCAATAATGTAATACTTCATCAGGTTGAAAATTTCCAGACCATAAATATTACATAAGGTAGGATAGTGTATAATAGTCCCCGCGAAACCTTGTCCATATCAATCCACATAAAAATAAAAAAGCCCACAACACTTGGCAGTATGCAAAATGTTGTTAACGGGAAGCCCATTTGCCCTCTTTCAATCATGATCCATACCCTGTGGAGGGGCATGCCATTAAAGTGTATAAGGTAATTGATATAGAAAGCAAGAACCGGAAGCAATATGCCAAGCAGTAATCCATACCACGAATTATCGAACTTCTTTTTATCAAACTGAATAGCCATAATCTTAAGTATGTAACAAAATTACAATGAAATTGACAATATAAAAACGAGCGCATAAGGCAACTTATTATCCTGGTTATGTTCAAAAAGAGGTACTTGAACGGAATAATATGTTATTGATTATCAGTGAATTGTTACTGCTTTAATGTTAATTATACATATAAATGGTCAATTCCTGACCTTTTCTACGTGATTCGGAAGCGAAAAAGTGCTATATTTGCAGCCCTAATAAATGAAATAAACAAAAAGCAATCATGTATCTCACAGCTGAAACAAAGAAAAAAATGTTCAAAGAACACGGTGGGTCAGAAAAAAACACCGGTTCATCAGAAGCACAGATAGCGTTGTTCACTCACCGCATCAACTTCCTTACCAAGCACTTACAGGAAAATCCTAAAGACCTCAGCACCAAAAGGTCATTGGTAAACCTGGTTGGTAAAAGAAAGAGCCTTATCGAATATCTTAAGAAAAAGGATATTACCAAGTACAGGGCGCTCATCAAGAAACTCGACATTCGCAGATAATCATAAGTCTTCTTATAAAAGGCATTCGTAAGGATGCCTTTTTGATTTTCTTATTGTTATAAGAATATAAGAAGGCACATTACATTTTAAAATGAATATACAAAACGTTAAGATCGCACTTCCGGGTGAAGGCGACAGATCTATTACCATAGAAACAGGAAAACTTGCCAAGCAAGCCGATGGTTCAGTAGTCGTAAGAATGGGTGATACTATGTTACTAGCTACTGTAGTTTCAAACAGAGAAGCAAAAGATGATATGGATTATCTTCCGCTTTCAGTTGATTACCAGGAAAAATATGCATCAGCAGGTCGTATACCGGGCGGTTTCTTCAAAAGAGAAGCAAGGCCTTCGGAATATGAAATTCTGATTTCTCGTCTTATCGACAGGTCTTTAAGGCCACTTTTTCCGGATGATTACCATGCTGAGGTACAGGTATTGGTGTATCTTATTTCTGCTGACCTGAAAGTAATGCCCGATTCATTGGCTGGGTTAGCAGCTTCTGCTGCAATTGCAGTATCAGATATTCCTTTCAATGGCCCTATTTCAGAAGTACGTGTAGCTAAGATCGATGGCAAATTTGTTATCAACCCTACCTTCCAGGAAGTGGCGAATGCAACCTTAGACATTATTGTTGCAGGTACACAGCATGACCTAAATATGGTAGAAGGCGAGTTGAAAGAATGTACCGAAGCTGAAATGGTAGAAGCATTGAAACTTGCTCACGATGCTATAAAGACTCAGTGTAAAGCTCAATTAGAATTGGCTGAAAAAGTAGGCGCAACCAAGAAACGCGAATACAGCCATGAAACAAACGATGAAACATTAAAAGCAAACCTGCGTAAGGCTTGTTATGATAAGTTCTATGCTCTTGCCGGCGAGGGAAACCCAAGCAAACACAACCGCGGAGAGAAATTTGAAGCTATACGTGAAGAGTTTCTGACAACCCTTTCTGATGAAGAAAAGGACGAAAAGAAAACCATGTTGAAGCGTTATTTCTTTGAATTGGAAAAAGAAGCTGTTTGCAACTGCATGTTAGATAAGAAAGTTCGCCTGGATGGCAGAAAGATGGATGAGATACGCCCTATCTGGTCAGAAGTGAATTACCTGCCTGCAGCACATGGCTCAGCAGTATTTACACGCGGCGAAACACAATCGTTGACTTCTGTAACATTAGGCAGCAAGCTTGATGCACAGATGATTGACGGAGCCGTTATAGAAGGCGATAACAAATTCATGCTGCATTATAACTTTCCTCCATTCTCAACTGGTGAGGTAAAGATGATGCGTGGCACAGGCCGCCGCGAAATTGGTCACGGTAACCTGGCGTTAAGGGCATTGAAGAATGTACTTCCTGCAGAAAACCCGTACACAGTACGTGTGGTATCTGATATTCTTGAATCTAACGGTTCATCATCAATGGCTACGGTTTGCGCCGGATGTCTTGCACTGATGGATGCCGGTATTCAACTTAAGAAACCTGTTGCAGGTATTGCTATGGGACTTATTACCGACAAGAAGGATAACAAGCGTTACGCTGTGTTGTCTGATATTTTGGGTGACGAAGACCACCTTGGTGATATGGACTTCAAGGTTACAGGTACAAAAGATGGCATTACCGCGTGCCAAATGGATATTAAGATTGATGGCCTTTCATACGAAGTTCTTGCACAAGCATTGGAACAAGCGCGTAAAGGCCGTATACATATACTTGGTGAAATGGCCAAGACCCTTGATAAACCAAATCCTGAACTTAAACCGCATGCACCTCGTATTATCCAGTTGAAGATTCCTAAGGATATGATTGGCGCTGTAATCGGTCCTGGTGGTAAGGTTATACAAGGCATCCAGGCTGATACCGGTGCCGTGATTGTTATTGAAGAAATAGACGGCATGGGTGTAGTTGATATATCTGCTACCAATAAAACATCTATTGATGCTGCATTGGCAAGAATAAAAGGTATTGCAACACTTCCTGAGGTAGGAGAAGTATATGAAGGCAAAGTAAAATCAGTTGTTGAATTTGGTGCCTTTGTAGAATTCCTGCCGGGCAGAGAAGGATTACTGCATATTTCTGAAATAGACTGGAAACGCCTTGAAACAATGAAAGGTGTGCTGAACGAAGGAGATAAAGTAAAGGTTAAGCTTATAGCTGTTGACCCTAAGACAGGCAAGTTCAGGTTATCTAAAAAGGCATTAATGCCTAAGCCGGAACAGGTTTAAATCTAAATCTATATTTTATAAAGGGGGAGCTTTTAGCTCCCTTTTTTTGTTCACCTCAAACCTCTAAAGAGGCTAAATTTGTCATTCTGAACGAAGTGAAGAATCTATTTTGTATCTTTTCGATGGTTGGTGCATTATAGAACTAATTAAAGTGATATAAGTGAGTATTACTGATGTAAGGAAACTAGGGTGTATAATTTCGCTTTGTGTCTTGTTATGCGCGTGCCTGGAGACGAATAAGGCTCTGAAGCATGTGACCGATAAAAACTATTATCAAACATGCAAGCCGCCTGACGGTGTTAAAATTGCTGATAACTTATATTATGACCAGGATGAAGTTACAAATTCGAACTGGAGAGAGTTTATGTATTGGACAGGCAGAGTTTTTGGAACAAATTCATCTGAATATAAATCCACTTTTCCCGATACCCTTGTTTGGAGAGATTCTTTGATACTAAAGGAAAAAAGCAACTGCCTTAAAGAACTCACTTTGTATTATTTGCATCACCCGGCATATAGTGATTGCCCTGTAGTAGGAATTTCACAACAACAGGCTGAGGCTTTTACGAAATGGAGGTCAGACAGGGTAATGGAATATATATTAGTAAGAAATAAGGAAATCAAATGGGATTCGTCACCCAAAAGAGAAACATATTTCAGCATCGAAAAGTATTATTCGGGAAAATATAACGGAATAAAACCGAAGGAACGATTCATGTATTACCCTGATTATAGGTTGCCAACAGTTAATGAATGGAAAAAAGCAGTTATGTATGATGATTCAATAAAGGTTACTAAGCCGGGAAAACAGAATACAACACTGTGGCTTGATATTGTCCCGTGTAAAAATGACAGTTCTCACGGCGACCCGACGGAACGCGAAACCGATAGGTTTAATACAGGAAAAGGTGCAGCCATAAATTATTTACTTGATAATGTAAGGGAGTGGACCTCTGACAGCGGAGTTACCGTGGGTGGTGGTTGGCACGATAAAAGTGAAATTGTTTTAAAGCAAGATACGTTTCATACAAAAGGCCCTAATGCATGGACTGGTTTTCGGAATGTTTGCCAGTGGAAGAAATGGGGTAATTAGCTCTTTACCAATTCTTCTGCAAACGCTTTAATATTCACTCCATCAAAATTGCCTGAGCTCATCATCAGCAGGTTCATATCTTTCCAGCTCATTGCTTTCAAGTCGGCAATCATTTTGGCTGAGTCGGTATAGACTTCTATGTTGCCACCGAAAGCGCTCTTTACCTCATCAGGGCTGATGGATGGCAATCGTTTATGTTCCAGTACATGCGGATTGAAATATACTTTGCGTATGTCGGCTAAGTCCATGGTATGTAAATACTCTTTCAGAAACTCTTTGGTGAGGCTGCTGAAAGTATGCAGTTCCATGCAGGCAATCAGTTTACGGTTAGGGAATTGTTCTTTTACAGCGTGTATCGTTGCTTGTAACTTTGATGGTGAGTGAGCAAAATCCCAGAACACTGTACATTGTGTTGTTCTTGCAACAGTTTGCAACCTACGCGCAGCGCCTTTAAAATTAGATACAGCACTCAGAAATTGCTTGTCAGATAATCCGAGTAATTCACAAATTTTCTTTGCACCATTCAGGTTTAGTAAATTATGTTGCCCGAAAACCTCCAGTTGTGTGTTGCCCCAAGGTTCAACCCAATAAGTAACACCATTTAAAACTGTGTACTCCGGTAATCCATAAGGAATCTTTTTCACTCCGGCAGGAGCCAATGCTGCTAATTTCCTCACTTCTAAGTCAGCATCACAATAGACCAATGCTCCATCGGCAGGTAATTGCTTTACAAAGTTTTCAAACTGTTCTACATAACTTCTGTAAGTGGGGAACACATTCACATGGTCCCATGCAATACCCGATATCAAAGCAATCTGCGGTTTGTATAACAGGAATTTAGGCCGCTTATCGAGTGTAGAGGCAAGGTATTCATCCCCTTCAAATATGGCTACAGGCGCTTCGTGCGACAAATGTAAACTTGTTTCAAATCCTTCTACAGCGGCGCCAACCAGGTAATCGAATTGCTTGTGGTTGTGTTTCATGGCATGCAGCACCATTGATGTAATGGTTGTTTTACCATGGCTTCCGCCAATAACTACACGGGTTTTATCTTTTGTCTGTTCATATAAATATTCAGGGTACGAATATATTTTGAGTTTCAGTTCCTGCGCACGTTTCAGTTCCGGGTTATCGCCATGGGCATGC
>Ga0206841_1073_pt1 | contig 21842 bp, 15 predicted proteins | sample Alteio_BWOrgCont_25_FD_152851 | JGI IMG/M metagenome (GOLD analysis project Ga0206841, IMG submission 152851) | Enriched cells from forest soil in Barre Woods Harvard Forest LTER site, Petersham, Massachusetts, United States -... | ecosystem: Environmental > Terrestrial > Soil > Temperate forest >... | reverse complement strand
TGGCCTGTTATCGTCTCAAATTTTACCCGAAGAAACCGGCTTAAAATCAGGCGCGATCAATTTAGGTAACATTTCAAACCGTGGCTTTGAACTTACCGTCAACGCCACCCCGATAGCCAGCAAGAATTTTACATGGAACATGAATGGTAACGTTACTTTCCAGGATGCAGGCCTTATCACCTATCTTAACCCCACCGCAACTGCAATACAGGGTTCATATTTAATTAAGCAGGGTGGACACATCGGTGATTTTTATTTATTGAAAAACCTGGGTGTTTACCGTTGGGATGTTTCAAACGCTTATGACGGGCAGGGTAACATGCTTACGCCGGTCGGGGTAAATGCTGCAGGTACAACCGCTACGGGATATCTTGAACCTAACGGAACGCCTTATACAGGTACTATTCACCAAATGATGAGGGATGGTAAAATATTAAACGGCGGCAGTACCATTTGGCAGGATACCAATCACGACTTCGTGATTGATGAAAATGACCGCCAGGTTTTGGGCAATGCCATTCCAAAAATACTTTTCGGCATAAATAACTTTATTACCTACAAAAACTGGACGATAAATTTCTTGTTCAATGCATCATTTGGCAACAAAGTTTACAACTCAATTGCTAATGGATTAAATGTTGAATCGTCAAACTACACACCTCCGACAGTAGCAGCCATTTATAATTCATGGATACACCCAGGGGACATCGCTATTTATCCTAACATGAGCGGGGCAGTTAAGGACACCTATGGTTCGATAGCAAATGGCGAGAATAGTTTATACCTGGAGAATGGCGCATTTATCCGGCTGTCAAGTGTTAAACTATCTTATAATATTCCAACCAAGCTGATTTCAAAAATAAATGCACGGAATATTAATATATATGCTTACGGTAATAACCTGCTGACATGGACCAATTACAGTTGGTATGATCCCGAATTTACAACAACCAATCCGTTGCAACCCGGTTTTGATAGTGGAAAATATCCACGACGAAGAGAAGCCGGTTTAGGTTTAAATTTTGGATTTTAATTAATATAAAATTAAGAATATGAAAACGAAAAGAATTTTAATTATTGCCACGTTGTTTATAGTTGCTGTAGGCGTTGACAGTTGCAAGAAATCAATATCGCTTAACCCGTCAAGTGGTGTAACAATTGACAATTACTTTAAAACACAAGCCGATATTACCGCCAGCTTAGCCGGTATTTATTCTGCCTTCCAGGAAGAAACTACAGGTTCGGGCAGCGCCAGTGACGAGGGATATGGTGGCAGGTATAATTATTGGGGCGACGTACGTGGTGATGCCTTTACATCATCTACCTATGCAACTTATAGTGTTGTAGAAATGGCCCACAACACTTTAGAATTTACTAATACAGCGGCGGATTGGGCTGGTTTATATAAAGTCATCAGCCGTACTAATTTGGCAATTCAATACTACCCGCAGGTACCATCAACCGACCCTAACGTTACACCAACAATTTTAAATAATTCATTAGCACAGGCTTATGCAATGCGTGCAGAGAGTTATTTTTATATTGTCAGGGTTTGGGGTGACGCTCCTGAATGGACAACGGCTTACCTGGACATTACACAATCAGGGAGCAAAGCACGCACAAAGCAACTAACGCTTGTAGATTCATTGATTATACCCGATCTGACAAAGGCCTACAACATGATACAAAAAGGCCAGACACCTACCGTTTGGTATGTTGGCGAGGGTGCAATTTGCGCTATAATGGCTGACGTATATATGTGGCGGGCTACCATGACCGGTGGCGGCGGTGCTACCGATTATGCAAATGCCATTACCTGGTACAATAAACTTTTTGCAGCCAAGGGCCCAACCGGCACTGTTTACGGAACGGCGGGAACGCCCACATTAGAGACAATGGCCAATTGGAAGAACCTGTTTATAAACCCTACACAATCTGCCGAACCGATCTGGAGCATTTTCTGGGATTACACAATTAATGGTTGTGCATGTATACCTGTATTTGTTGGGTTAAGCAATAATTATGTGCAGTTAGATCCAAATTTCCAGGCTACCTGGAAAAAGCAATATAAAACAGATAAGCGTGTGTCCTTGTCTATTGATACGTTGAACACGTTAAACCATATTAACTTATTGTACAAATACTATAACTTAACTCCTAATGCTACGGGTATAACCCCGGTTGCAGGGAACCTTAATTTTAATGTTTATTTGCCAATGTACCGCATGAGCGATGTGACTTTGGAGTACGCTGAAGCCAGCGCACAAACCGGCGACCTCGCGACAGCCCTGAAATACCTCAACCTGATACACGTAAGGGCCGGTTACCCAGCCTACACCGCGGTGCAGGTTCCAACCAGCAGCGCTATGATAGACGCTATTATGCAGGAGGATTTGTACGAATTGCTGGGCGAAGGCAAACGTTGGTTCCAACTGATACGTACCAACCGCGTGCATACGATTATGGATCCAATTTTAAACCAGCGCAATGGGGTTACAGATCCGGTTACATTAATAACAACCCCTGCCACCACAGGCTTTATTGATGCGCCAAACAGGTACTTGTGGCCGCTTAGTCAAAGCGCATTAAATGCTAATACTTTATTAATACAAAACCCAGGATATTAATTATGAAAAAGATAAATTTTATTTCGATAACATTCATAGTAGCATGCTTGAGTTTTTCAACCATGTTTACAAGTTGTCTTAAACTTCAAAAGGATTATAACAGGCCAACAAATGTTGATACACTTGATGCCCATTTATATACAACTGCATGGGGGTACATAAAAAAACGGGCCTATGGAAGTGCGACAGATACCATATTCCGCAGGATGTATGATGCTATAATCTATTCGGGTATCGATACCAACGTCTATATCCAGTCTAACCGTACGTTCATATTGTTGTCAAACAGTGAAATTACCACGGCAAAAACGGGCTTGTGGGCTGTTATCACCAATAACGGCGTAGCTGGTAAAAGCTGGGCAAGTTATTCACAAGCCGATGTGAAAAACTACCTGTTGTATTTAATTGCACAGGGATTATACTCTCACTATGGTTTAAAGTTACTTGATGTTCCTTTTACTACACTTACGCCCCCCGGAACATATACGACTAACCCGGTAACTTTTAAATTTCCCGGAACCTATATTGCTAATCCGAATTCCATAATGAACGCTCATGTTTCAAATGCAAACACGGTAACGTCCCAATTGGATTATCCCATTGTGCTGAATGGTACGATCAATATAACAACCAGCGATTTAGAAGCCACAAACGGTATAGTGCAGGTAATAAACTCAGGGACCAGTGTTCTTACCCCAATTATACCTCAATAATTTTTAATGTGTTATTACAGCTAAACATAGTTGTAATAACACATTTTAGATCAGGTACGTTTTTAATATAACTGTTAAACAGGCGTTAAATAAGCATTTCTGAATATTATATGTTACTAAAAAAAAATTTAGCCCTGTTTTGCTTAATAAGTATTGGCTATCCTGTTTTCGCGCAACAAGCACCCCTTTCAGCCGAAACAGAAAAGAAGATAGACGCGTTGATGTCGAAAATGACTATAGACGAAAAAGCAGGTCAGCTAAATCAATACACCGGCGATCGTACCGCCACCGGCCCCGTAACGGCTAACAGCTCAAAATACGAAGATATTAAGGCCGGTAAAGTAGGCGCAATGCTAAACGTACGCGGGGCTGCCGATACCCGCATGGTGCAGGGCATAGCCATGCAATCAAGACTTAAAATTCCATTATTATTCGGGCTCGATGTTATACACGGTTATCGGACCACATTTCCTATACCATTGGCCGAGGCGTCAAGCTGGGATATGGATGCGATTGAATTATCCGCACGTACCGCAGCTACCGAAGCCGCGGCATCAGGTATTCACTGGACATTTGCACCTATGGTTGATATATCACGCGACCCTCGTTGGGGCCGGGTAATGGAAGGCGCTGGTGAAGACCCATATTTGGGATCGTTAATTGCTCGTGCACGGGTTAAAGGCTTCCAGGGAAAGGGATTAGGTAGTGAAGACGCGATAATGGCCTGTGTTAAACATTTCGCGGCATACGGCGCCGCAATAGCGGGGCGCGACTATAATACAGTCGATATGAGTGAGCATACCTTATGGGAAATTTATTTACCGCCGTTTAAAGCCGCCCTTGATGCCGGAGCCGCTACTTTTATGAACTCGTTTAATGAGTTTAATGGGATCCCTGCAACCGGCAATGCTTATTTACAGCGCGATATATTAAAAAACAAATGGGGTTTTTCGGGCTTCGTTGTAAGCGATTGGGGGTCGATAGATGAGATGGTGCCTCATGGATACGCAAAGAATAATTACGAAGCGGCAAAATTAGCAATAACAGCGGGCTCGGATATGGACCTGGAGGGTCACGTTTATATTAACAATCTTAAAAAGCTGGTGGATGATAAAAAATTATCGATCGATATAATAAACGATGCTGTCAGACGCGTACTACGAAAAAAATTTGAATTAGGCTTGTTTGATGACCCTTATCGGTTCAGTAACGCCGAAAGAGAGAAAAGAGTGCTGGATAATCCTGAAAATAGAGTAGCCGCACGAAGCGTGGCCGAAAAAAGCATCGTGCTGTTAAAAAACCATGACCAGTTACTGCCATTATCAAAAAATACAAAAACGATAGCAGTTATTGGCCCGCTTGGTAAATCAAGTATTGACATGAAAGGTGCATGGAGTGTGCAATGGGATAATGACCACCCGGTTTCATTATATGAAGGTCTTCAAAACAAAATAGGGCCCGGTACCAAACTAACTTATGCCCAGGGTTGCGGAGTTACAGACACATCAAAAAAAGGTTTTGCAGAAGCAATAAGAACAGCTAATAATGCCGATGTCATTATCGTATCGGCTGGTGAATCGGCAGACATGAGTGGCGAGGCAAAAAGTCGCGCCAATCTGCATTTACCGGGCGTTCAGGAAAGCCTTATTAAGGCTTTAAAGGCTACCGGCAAGCCTGTTGTTGTTTTGATAATGGCCGGTCGCCCGTTGATATTTAACTGGACGGCAGGCCACGCAAACGCTATTTTGTATACATGGTGGTTAGGCAGCGAAGCGGGCAATGCAATGGCCGACGTGCTTTTTGGCGATTATAACCCTTCGGCAAAACTGCCAATTTCATTTCCAAGGGCCGAAGGCCAGATACCGGTATTTTACGCAGCGAAAAACACCGGGCGGCCGGTACGCGACAAAAAAGACCTGGTATATAAATCAGCTTATATTGATTTGCCAAACAGCCCCGAGTTTGCATTTGGCTATGGTTTAAGCTATACCACGTTTTCGATAACCGATTTAAAGTTGAGCAGCACAAGTATCAATCCGAACGAAAAGCTGCAAGTCACCTGCATGTTGAAAAATACGGGTACGTATAGCGGCTCAGAAGTTGTTCAGCTTTATCTTCATGACCTGGTTGCAACCGTTACCCGGCCTGTAAAAGAGTTGAAAGATTTTAAAAAGATATATCTAAACCCGGGGGAAAGTAAAGAGGTAAGTTTTATAATAGATAAGGAAAAGCTGTCGTTCTATAATCAGAAATTGGAATGGGTGGCTGAACCCGGCGATTTTAAAGTAATGATAGGCAACGCCTCTGACCATATTTCGCTTGAGGGTAGTTTCACGCTTACCGATTATTCTAACTAACCTGATAATATGTTTTATTAACTAAATACCTGCCAAAATGAAAAAGTTAATTTTGTTAATAGTTATTTTTATTGCCGCTTACATAAGTGCAAACGCCCAGTATTCGAGCCTGTCAAATGAAGAGTTTGACAAACTAAAAAACCTGGTTAAAAATGATGAAATGGCTAAAGCAGCGTTGGCGCCGTTTCAAAACACCGCAAATAAAGCACTAAGTGAATCGCCGAATCCAATTGAAAAAATTACAACCGAAGGAAAGCTGGCCGGCGATCCGGATAAGATAAAAACGGCAAAGGCCCTTGAAGACGCTAATAAAATTTATTCGTTGGCGCTGGTATACAAGATTTATAATGACAAGGCTTATCTTGACAAAGCCTCAGAATATTTGCAGGCCTGGGCAAGGATCAATGAATCGAGCGGCGACCCGATAGACGAAACAAGGCTTGAAGAAATCATTACCGGATATGATATGGTGCGAAATGATGTAACACCTGCCATAAAAAAGGCAGTTGACAACTGGTTGCAGGAAGTAGCTGACGGCGAATTGAACAGTAAATACATGGCGGCAGGCAAGGGTACAGCAATTAACAACTGGAATTCGCACCGGATAAAAATTATGGCACTGATTGCCTATACCTTGCACAACGAAAAATTAGGCAGGACCGTTCAAAATGAGTTAACAAAACAGGTTGCGATAGATTTATACCCCGATGGCAATAGTTATGACTTTACAGAGCGTGATGCCTTACATTATCATATTTACACATTGGAACCGTTGATAACCGCAGCTACCGTGATATACAGGGCAACAGGTAAGGATTATTTTAATTACGCATCTGAAAAAGGCTCATCCATCAAAAAATCGGTTGATTTTTTAGTGCCTTTTGTCACCGGCGAAAAAATGCACGGCGAGTTTTTAAACAGCCACGTTGCATTTGATAAGGCCCGCGCAAAAAACGGCGAAAAGGATTACCAGGCGGGGGCGCCATTTAAAACGGAAACAGGTATACATGTTTTAGAACAGGCTGCATACTTTAGCGCTAAATATATGGCTGCCGCACAAACTGCAATAGCTGCAACGCATTCACACAATAACGATTGGGAAGTGATATTAAATAAAGTGCGCAAACCTTTTGCGATAAATTAAATTTAAACAGGATGCTGGTTATAAAGAATTATAAAATAAAGCTTATTATGGTTGCTGCTTTGTTGGCGTTAAGTACAGATGTATTTGCCCAAAAAATTGATGTGGCAAAAGAATTTAAGTATGCCGCACAGCAAACCAATTATATACTTGAGGCATTAAAAACTGCTGATACAAGCAAAGGATTAGTATCACCGCGTACCTTCGAGAACGGCAAATTAAAGCTGGTAAATTCAAAGGACTGGACAAGCGGTTTCTTTCCCGGCATTTTATGGTTTTTATACGATTATACCAAAGATGATAAGTGGAAAAAACAGGCAGAAATATTTACCGCAAAAATTGAAAAGGAACAATACAATAGAGGCACGCATGACTTAGGTTTTATGATCTATTGCAGTTTTGGTAACGGCTACCGGTTAACCAAAGATGATAATTATAAAAAGGTAATTATACAAGCGGCAAAATCATTGAGTACACGTTTTAATGCAAAAGCTGGAGTGATTCGTTCATGGGACCATAACCAGGATAAATGGAAATACCCGGTAATTATTGATAATATGATGAACCTTGAGTTGCTTTTTGAGGCTACCAAATTAACCGGCGATTCGTCCTATTATAAAATAGCGGTGTCACATGCCAATCATACCATACTAAATCATTTCCGTCCGAATTATAGCTCTTATCATGTGGTTGACTATGACCCGGAAACAGGCGCGGTTATCCAAAAAAACACGGCACAGGGCTACAGCGATGCATCAGCATGGGCAAGGGGGCAGGCATGGGGGCTATATGGTTTTACCATGTGCTATCGCGAAACAAAAGACAAAAGATATTTAGTGCAGGCGCAACACATAGCTAAGTTTATTTTCGATAACCTAACTCTTCCAAAAGATTTAATTCCCTATTGGGATTATGATGATCCTGCTATCCCAAATGCGCCGCGCGATGTATCTGCAGCAGCTATTATGGCTTCGGCTTTATATGAGTTGGCGACTTATGGTACGGACAACGATTATAAGGAAAAGGCAAATGCCATATTGGCCAATATTAGTCAAACCTATAAAAATCCGCTAAACAGTAATGGCGGTTTTATTTTATTGCACAGCACAGGCAATAAACCCGGCAAAAGCGAAATTGATGTGCCGATAAACTATGCGGATTACTATTATTTGGAAGCTTTGCTGAGAAGCAAAAAATGGTGAAAAACTAAGAAGCAATTTTTATGAAAAAACTAATAATGGTAGCAGGCTTTTTACTATGCGCGTTTATCGGTGCTATGGGTAAAACCTATAAAGTCGCAAATCAGCAGGACTTTAAAAAGGCAGTTGATATGGTTAAGGCGGGCGATGAAATAGTAATTGCTAATGGCACTTATAGCAATTGGGAAGCAGTGGTTAATACCAACGGAACCGCCGGTAAACCTATTATTATCCGCGCCGAAACATCGGGCAAAGTTGTTTTTTCGGGTGATGTGAGTAAATATATATTTCAACTTACGGGTACTTATACCGAAATTTCGGGTTTAACTTTTGCGGGTTGCAATGTGTTTAAAACTGGTGGTGGCAATGGGGTGCTGATCGAGTTAAAAGGTACCAAATATTGCCGAATAGATGATTGTGTTTTTACAAAAAATGCCGCGAAGGCCCAGTTTATGCCCATTGTTGTGATATCTGATAAAGGTGAACGCAACCGGGTAGACCATTGCACCTTTACCGAAAATATCGATAACCAGGAATTGCAGGTAAAAATAACTGCTGATGCAGTACCATTATACACACTTATCGACCATAACCTGTTTGCCCAAAAAGACAGTGTGAAATGGCCGGTTTACAACGGCGGCGAATGTGTGCAAATAGGGCAGGACCCGATATTGCTGGGCAATCAATATGCCTACGCGATGGTACGCGATAATCGCTTTATTCATTGCAATGGAGAGCCCGAAGTGATAAGCAACAAAAGCTCGGGCAATAGCTATATCAACAATTATTTTGAAGATTGTCATGGCGAACTGGTAATGCGCGGCGGGCACGATTGTTTGATAGACAGTAACACCTTTAAAGGCGGTATTGGCGGCATTAGGGTTAACGGTACTAATCATACCATCACCAATAATACATTATCGAACCTTCCTATAGCGATCAGGTTGATGTATGGTATGGCAAAGGGTAAAACCGAGACCGGTTTTTATATCGCCGCAAGCGACTGCATGATAAAAAACAACCATATAGCCAATTGTACCACCGGGATATTAATCGGTGATAGCAAAAATGCTAACTGGGCAGGAAAATTTGATACAAAAAGATACCCGTCGCGTACGATGCAGGATGTGGCGCCGTTTAACAACACGCTGGCCGACAATACAATAACAAACACAAAAACACCGGTTAAGCATAATGAGAATTAGCAATTGTCATTGCAATCGGATAGCCATTTATAGCTAATGGACTACTTCGCCTTTTACTTCGATTTTGATAACTGATGCAATAGGGTCGGGCGCATTTGCGGGAAGATCAATTTCCAGCCCGTCTTTTCCGGATTGTGCTTTTAAGGCCGTGCCATCAGCTAATAATTTTGCCGAAAGCAGGGTGTTTTTTAACCCCGGCACCAATAATTTACCATTAGCCGGCCAGTTAAAAACCGACAGGTAAAGTATGGTTTTATCTCCCTCAACCTTTTTTGTACACCGGCCCCAGGCTAATGCAGCTAACGGACTTGCCGTAGTGGCATAAATAGCCTCGCTGTTTACCCTCATCCATGCACCAATTGCTTTCAGGTCATCAATGCTACCTTGGGGAAATTGGCCAAGCGCATCAGGGCCTACGTTTAATAAATAATTTCCACCCTTAGATGCGATATCAACCAGGTTATGGATCAGTGTTGTAGGCGTTTTCCATTTATTGTCATAGCTTTTATATCCCCAGGTACCATTCATTGTCATACAGGTTTCCCAATCTTTACCATCCAGTTCACCCAGGTTGGGTATCTTTTGTTCGGGAGTTTCGTAATCTCCCGGGAAGTTGGGGCGCTTTAACCTGTCGTTGGTAATAATATTGGGTTGTAATGCAAGTACTGCGTTTAGTTTTTCGGCAAATTCATCTTTCATGCCGGTAGGAGTATCCCACCATAACACCGCCACATCGCCGTAGTTGGTCAGCAGTTCTTTAACCTGCGGAACGGAAACCCTATCTATATACTCGCTCATTGTTGCGGTGTTTTGATAAGGGTCCCAATGCCCATCATGTTCTTTGGTATAAGCGTCTATCCTTGCCGAGTCGGGGTTGGGCCAACCATCTGTAGCCACTTTGCGCGAAACGGCACCGCCGGGGTTGTTCCAGTCCTGCGCCTGCGAATAATAAAACCCAAATTTAATGCCATATTTTTTACAAGCCTCAGCCAATGGCTTTAACACGTCTTTACCATAAACCGTAGCATCAGCAATGTTCCATTTGCTGGCGTTTGACTTAAACATAGCAAAGCCGTCGTGATGCTTGGCGGTTATTACAATATATTTCATCCCGGCATCCTTTGCCATCTGTACCCAGGCATCGGCATCATATTTTACCGGGTTAAAAGTTTTTGCTGCTGCCTGGTAGGTCGCTACGGGTATTTTGCCGCGGTTCATTATCCACTCGCCACCGTGAGCCACCTGGATGCCATTATATACGCCCGCCCATTGTGCATAATCGCCCCAATGGATAAACATGCCAAACCGGGCCTCGCGCCACCATTTCATCCGCTCATCGCGGGTTAGTTTTTTTTGTGAAAAAGCGGTTGAAGCGAGCAAGATAAAAGCTGTAAAAAAGAATAATATACTTTTCATAGGGCGAATAATTTGGTAAAATTTCTTTCGAAGAAATGCTTAATTGGTAACGCAATATAACCATTATGAAAATTGTTTTTATGCTGTATCCTTCCATTTAAACAGTTATTTGCGCAAACGATTTCGCAAATAATAACTCATATATGTTTGTGCAAACAGCAGCCCTTTTATACATTTATATACATTCAGTATATATTGAATTTAACTCGGGCAGCAATTATGAAGAATATAATTTTGACAAGTGTTTCAATCATTTTAACAAGTGCATTTTTTACCGTGGCAGCGCAAACAGTTACCCTTGATTATTATTTTAATCACGAAGTGCATAAAGGAAAATCGGGGCAGCAAGAACGCTATCATTATATGTGGGAGGATAAGGAGAATACAGGTTTCTCGATTTTGGGAGATGCCTTTAAAAGTAACGGAGCCAAATTAAAGTCGTTGGATGAGGCGCCTACGATTGCTGATCTAAAAGGCACAGACATTTATATTATAGTAGATCCCGACACAAAAAAGGAAAGTCCCAACCCTAATTATATTGAGGAAAAAGATATTACTGAAATAGAAAAATGGGTAAAAGCAGGAGGCGTATTGGTTATGATGGCTAACGACAGCGCAAACGTAGAATTACCCCATTTTAATAACCTGGCCGCCAAATTTGGAATGCATTTTAATGACGACCTGCAAAATCACGTGATTGACGATAACCATTTCCAGGATGGTGGCGTAATTACCGCGAACAACCCAATATTTAAAACCGCCGATAAGATTTTTATGAAAGATGTATGCTCAATAGGCCTAACAGGCCCAGCGCGCGCCGGTTTGAAAAATAGTAACGGGGCCGTTATCATTGCCATTGCAAAATATGGCAAGGGCACTGTTTTTGCCGTCGGCGACCCCTGGTTATATAATGAATATGTCAACGGGCGGTTACCCCCGGGCTATGAAAATAAAAAAGCCGCAGATGATGTTGCTGGGTGGCTAATAAAGCAGATCCCTTAATTATTAAGGTATATACTTTACTTTGTATAAACATAACTAACACCAAAGTTTTATAAATGCAACTCTACACTTTTCCAGCGAATAGCTGCGTTAACCCAAAGACGACGGCGTTATGCAGTCGGCGATTACACCAAATGATAAAAATCTGGAATGGCAATTGATTTATGATGGCAATGGTTATTTCAAAATAAAAAACAAATCCTCTACTCCAGCCATTTAAGAGGAATAATTATGTACAATGCGGCTAAAGTATTCAGGATTAGTTTCAAGATATTGCTGCCGCCTTTTGTTGGTATCTGTCCAAACAGCTTATCTATTTATTACTTTAAGCACAGGTCGAAAACAAGCAAAAATAAAAAACGGCCTTAGCGCTATGCTAAGGCCGTGTAGCTCCTGAGGCTGGGCTCGAACCAGCGACCCTCTGATTAACAGTCAGATGCTCTAACCGGCTGAGCTACTCAGGACTATTTTTCCGGTTGGGAGTGCAAAAGTATAATTTCTACGCTTATTTTCACAATATTTGCGACAAAAATTTAAAAATACTTCTGCATGAGTTTAGTAGTTATTGGTACTGTGGCGTTTGACGCTATTGAAACACCCTTTGGTAAAACAGATAAAATTGTTGGCGGCGCAGCCACATACGCAAGTTTGGCAGCAGCCTATTTTTATGATAAAGTTAAAATTGTTGCCGTAGTAGGCGATGATTTTCCGAAAGCTGATATTGATGATTTCCATAGCCATCATATCAACACCGAGGGCTTACAGGTTAAGAAAGGTGAAAAATCGTTTTTCTGGAGCGGTAAATACCATAATGATATGAACAGCCGCGATACCTTGATAACAGAACTTAACGTACTGGCTGATTTTGACCCGATCATCCCCGAAAGTTACCAGGACTGCGAATACCTGATGCTTGGCAATCTTACCCCGCAAATCCAACAAACAGTTATACAGCGGTTAAAAAACCGCCCAAAGCTTATAGTGATGGATACCATGAACTTCTGGATGGACATTGCAATGGATGACCTGCTGAAAACCATAAAACTGGTGGATGTATTAACCATAAATGATGCCGAAGCCCGCCAGCTATCCGGCGAATACTCATTGGTAAAGGCCGCCCGTAAAATATTAACAATGGGGCCTAAGTATCTCATCATTAAAAAAGGCGAGCATGGCGCGTTGCTGTTTCATGAAGATAAAATATTCTCGGCCCCTGCCCTGCCGCTGGCCGAAGTGTTTGACCCCACAGGTGCGGGCGATACCTTTGCAGGAGGTTTTATAGGCTATATGGCCAAAGTGGGTACGGTGAACTTTAACAATATGAAGAACGCGATCATTTTTGGTTCTGCCCTGGCTTCATTTTGCGTAGAGAAGTTTGGCGTTGAAAGGATTAAAAACCTTAGCAAAAAAGAGATTGCCGACCGTGTGCAGGAATTTGTGAGCCTATCGGCATTTGAAATTGTATAGCCGGTTACTAAGCGCCTTTTTTTGATTGCAGGCTTTGCATTAGCTGGTCGTACAGATCGTCAGATTTAGTTGCGGGTACTTTTAGCTTTTTAACAACTGCCCGTTTGCCTTTTGATTTTAATTTGATGATCTTCAATAGTTCGTCCGAATATTCATTTTTGAACTTTGAAACGTCAAAATCTGCCGCATACTGGTTGATGAGCGCCATGCCCATGTCCAGCTCTTTTTTGCTAACTTCTGCGTCATCAGGCACCTGTATATCTTCTGCCGACCGTATTTCCTGCGCAAAACGGATACGGGTTACCACCAATACATTTTCAACGGGGTGAACAATACAAAGGCTTTCGGTATTGCGCAAAACAAAGCGGGCCAGCCCTGCTTTATTTGATTTTTGCAATGCTTTTATCAGCAGCGTGTAGGCTTTATTGTTTTTACTATCGGGTTCAACATAATAGGATGTTTCGTAATACATCGGGTTTACATCGCCGATATTTACAAAGCTTTCAATTTCAATAACGCGGCTTTTTTCGGGTGCGGCATCCTCAAAATCCTGCTCGTCCATCACTACATAATCGTCGTCCAGCTTATAGCCTTTAACAATTTTATCGTAGGGTACTTCTTTATGCGTATGCTCATTTACACGCTGGTAACGTATGCGCGAGTGGTCGCGCCCGTCAAGCATATCAAAATCAAGGCTGCTGGTTTGTATAGCCGAATATAATTTTACAGGGATATTAACCAACCCAAACCCTATTGAACCTTTCCAAATTGACCTCATAACGAATAAGTATTATTTAAACTATAACTATGCAAACGTCAAACGGTTTCATTTAGTTCCCCAAAAACACTTTGCGCTTTCTTAATGGTTTTTTCCAGGTCAATGCCTTTCCCTAAAACGCCTTTAAACAGATCGCCTTCAACATTTAACCGTTCGGCCGAATTGAATATGGTAAAATGCTTCATGGTAAGGCCGGGCTTCATTTCATCCCAATGCACCGGCATAGACACCGTCGCGCCAGGTTTTGGCCGTAATGAATAAGGCCCGGCAATGGTCGCCCCGGGACGGTTTTGCAGAAAATCAAGGTACATTTTGCCGTTTCGTTTAGCCACCATTCTTTCAAGGCTGGTATAACCGGGTATTTGCTTATGTACGATATTTACAACTATCCGCGCGAACATTTGCGTTTGGTCGTAGCTGTATTTAGCCCCTGTCGGGATATAAATATGCATCCCCGTTGATCCGGATGTTTTGCACCAGCAGGGCACATCAATGGCATCCAGCACTTTTTTTACTTCCAGCGCTGCCTCAATTACCTGGTCGAACGTATTTTTATCAGGGTCAAGGTCGATCACGCAATAATCCGGGTTATCCGGCGATTGTACCCTGCTAAACCACGGGTTCATTTCGATACAACCTAACGTGGCCATCCATAACAAAGCAGCCTCGTCCGAGCCTACCAAATACTCTTTATGCTCCCCATCGCTGGTAGTATACGGGAATGTTTTGGTTATCCAATCCGGCGCTTTGCCTTTAACATCTTTCTGGTAAAAACTTGGCCCATGAATTCCACCAGGAAAACGGTTGAGCGACTGGGGCCTGTCTTTCAAATAAGGTAAAATATATTCGGCAACGCGGTAATAGTAATTAAACATATCCCGCTTGGTTACTCCGTCTTCGGGCCAGTAAACTTTGCTTAGATGGGTGAATTTAATATCGTGCCCGCATATTTTTCTAACCTGGGTTTCATCTTTGGGGTTGAGTAAAGTTTTGCGTTCCATATCCTTTGGTGGTTTAATAGCCTGGTTATGATGACTTTTTTTATCCGCTTTTTCTACCGTTTCCTCTGTATCAGCGGGCGTTTCCAAAACCACATCGGTTGCTTTTTTATCTGTACGCATTCCTTTAAATGAGGCCTGCCGGAATACGCCATCCGAAGTTACTTCGGCAAAAGCCACTTCGCAAACCAATTCCGGTTTTAGCCAGGTAGGTTTGGCGCCCAAACGCTTTGGCCTGAAGCGTGACGGCTTATCTACATCGGGTTCTACGTCAAATGGACTTTTTTTGGTTATTAACGGTTTAAACTGCGCCATCATTTCCTTTTGTGTTTTATCATTAAAGCCCGTTCCCACCTTGCCAACATAGCGTAGTTTACCATGATCATATACAGCCAGCGCCAGCGCGCTGAATTGTTTGCTTGTTCCCGCATTCCGGGTAAACCCAGCGATAATTACTTCTTGTCGCCGCTGTGTTTTTATTTTCAACCATTCGCGCGAACGCAGGTCGGCAGTGTACACGCTGTCAGCCTTTTTCGCGATAACGCCCTCGAGGCCGATTTTTGTTGCCGTATTAAAAAAATCAATGCCATTGGCTTCAAAGGTTTTGCTTTTGCGTATGCCATCATCGTTAGTCGGCAATATAGATTCAAGTATGCTAAGCCTGCCCTTTAAAGGCAGGCCCATCAGGTTTTTGCCTTCGTACCAAAGTATATCAAAAACATAATATACCAGGTTGCCGTCCGCTTCGCTGCGCCAGTTTTGCAGCGCGCCGAAATCAGAAATACCCTTATCGTTCAGCACCACAATTTCACCATCGATAACAGCGTTTATCTTCCATTTTTTCAGCAGGTTATTTATAGGATAAAATTTATCAAAGGGCAGGTTGTTGCGCGATATGAGTTCAGCGGTGTTTTTACCTATCACTGCTATTGCCCGGTAACCATCCCACTTTACTTCGTAAAGCCAGTCCGGGTCATCAAAAGGTCCGTCCACCAGGGTGGCCTTCATTGGTTTTATGTTTTTGGGGATAGCTGATTTAGGAGCTGCCTTTAAAAGCGCCGCAATACCGGCAGCAGGCGTATCCACCACGCCCTCATCGGTGTCTGTATCCACCGCTTTGTCAGCCGGTTTCGCCGGGGCTTTTTTTTTACCGCTTTCCGCAAGCTTTTCTATATCTTCTTCATGCCCATGCTGCCAAACCTTTTCGCTGGTCTTTTCCATTGACTCAAGGGTTTTGCCTGACAATACGGACTTATCCTGTTTGGTAATATCATTTACAGACGCGTAGTCATCGTCATGTTTTATCAACAGCCAGCCGTTCTCGCCCATGCCATGCGTTTTAACCAGGGCATATTCGCCTTCCAGCTTTTCGCCATGCAGTTTTATTTTTAACGAGCCTGCTTTAAGCTGGTTTAATAAATGTTTTTCCTGCGCTTTCTTGCCTTCTATTTTTTCAATAGGTTCATACGTACCTTCATCCCATACAATAACAGTTCCGCCGCCATATTGGCCCTGCGGGATAATGCCTTCAAAATTGCGGTAATCAAACGGGTGGTCTTCCACCATCATGGCCAACCGCTTGGTCTTGGGGTCGGTTGACGGGCCTTTAGGTACCGCCCAGCTTTTGAGTACGCCATACATTTCCAGCCTGAAATCATAATGCAGGCGCGAGGCATCATGTTTTTGTATCACAAACATTAAATGGTCTTTATCCTTGCTCCTGCCGGCTTTTGGCTCGGTGGTTTTATTAAAGTCGCGCTTTTGGGCGTATTTGGTTAAGCTCATAACAATGCTATTATTATTCTCCTAACAATAAAAAAAGCTTAATGGTTTGAAATTTGGCAATGCCGCATAACCATAAATTCACCCCGCTTTATTTTGTGAGGATTTTAACCCATTTTTACAGCAGGATCAACATTTTTAAACAGGTGGGCTGTTAAAATTATTGATGATCCTAAGATGTCTTATGAATATCCTGAAAATAGTATTTACCTGTTTTGTAATTTGGCTTTTCGCCCCCAGCGTTAATGCGCAAACCATACAGCTTAACGGCAAACCCAATCCCGCTGTCAGCGCCGAACGGTTAAAAAGAATTGATACCCTTATTCAAAGCTATATCGATCAAAACTGGTTAAAGGGGGTGGTAACCCTAATTATCAAAGATAACCAGGTAGTGCAACACAAAGGTTACGGCTATGCCGACGCGGAAACAAAAAAGCCGATGGCTAAAGATGCCATATTCCGTATCATGAGCCAAACCAAGGCTATTACCAGCGTCGGTATAATGATGTTGTATGAACAGGGAAAATTTACACTGGATGAACCTATTGCCGATTTTATACCCGAATTCCGTCACCCGACAGTGTTAAATAAATTAAATGCCGATACAACTTATACTACCATTCCCGCCAAAAGGGAAATAACTTTCCGCGACCTGCTTACCCACACCTCGGGGTTGGATTACAATGATATAGGCACACCTGCAGGGGTCGCCCTCTATACAAAAGCAGGCATACCATCAGGGCTTGGTTATTTCAATGCCAGCCTGCTTGATAAGATGAAGATATTAGCTAAACAGCCGCTGTTATTTCAGCCGGGCGAAAAATGGCAATATGGTTTAAACAGCGACCTGCTGGGTTGTTTGATAGAGGTAATGAGCGGGGTGTCGCTGGAAGATTTTTTTCATAAAAATATCTTTGTACCGCTGGGCATGAAAGATACTTACTTTAATCTGCCTCCATCAAAAGCCGGGCGGTTAACAACCGTGTATACCGAAGACAATCAACATCAAGTTATCAAATGGGGCCACACCTACCGGCATATCGACCCGGATTACCCGTTAATGAACAAACATTATTTTTCGGGCGGGGCCGGGCTTTCATCTACCGCTTTTGATTACGCCATTTTTATGCAGATGCTGCTGAATGGCGGCGTTTATAACGGGCATCGCATACTCGCCCCGCGAACCGTTCAGCTAATGACCAGCAACCAGCTTGATTTTACTTATGACGGCAAGGATAATTTTGGCTTGGGCTTTAGCCTGACATCTGCAAAATCAGCCCTTAAAAACGAACGTTATGAGGGCGCTTTTGGCTGGGGCGGCTATTATGGTACCGTTTACTGGGCCGATCCTAAAGCAAAACTGGTTTGCCTTTTTATGATACAGCAAACGCCAAACACGCATTACGATCTGGAGACCAAATTTGAACAATTAGTGTACTCAAGTTTGCTTAAATAAAGGTAAAATGGTAACTATGTGCCGGTATTTACAAAAACATTTTTACAGGTATTATGAAAGTTGATTGGAAAGGGGTTTACCCCGCGGTAACAACTAAATTTAAGGACGACAAGTTAGATCTTCCTGAATTTGACAAAGGTATTGAAGCGCAATTACACGCCGGGGTTGACGGTATCGTCATCTGCGGCTCATTGGGCGAAGCAAGCACCATGAGCGACGATGAAAAGATAGAGCTTACCGCGCACACTGTTAAGCTGGTAAACGGCCGCGTGCCGGTTATTTATAATATTGCCGAACAAGCTACCAAAGTTGCCATAACAACTGCCAAGCGCGCGATGGACAAGGGCGCTGACGGCCTGATGCTGCTGCCGCCAATGCGTTACAAAGCTGACAGTGACGAAACTGTAACTTATTTTACCGATATAGCCAAAAGCGTTCCGCTTCCGATCATGATCTATAATAACCCGGTTGATTACGGCATTAAAGTAACCCTGGAAATGTTTGACCAAATGGCCGAATACAGCAATATAAACGCTGTAAAAGAGTCGACCCGCGACGTAACTAACGTTACCCGTATGATCAACCAGTTTGGCGACCGCTACAGTATTTTAACCGGGGTTGACCCGTTGGCATTAGAGTGTTTGGTATTGGGTGCTGACGGCTGGGTAGCCGGTTTGGTTAACGCCTTCCCTAAAGAAACTGTAGCCATATTCCGTTTGATAAAAGCAGGCAGGCATGATGAGGCAGTAGCGATTTACCGCTGGTTTTTACCATTGCTTGAGCTGGACATCCATCCAAAACTGGTGCAATACATTAAGCTGGCCGAAGTATGCACTGGCTTAGGGACAGAAGAAGTACGCGCCCCACGACAAATGATACGAGGCGCTGAACGCGAAAAAGTATTAAAAACGATCAATGATTCATTAGCCATACGCCCTGAATTACCTGCGGGTAGCTGGGGAGTTAAGTCCTGAGTCAAAAGTCCGAAGTCTTGAGTCAAAAGTCGGTTTATTCTCTATAAGACTTAAGACTTCGAACTCAAGACTTTGGACTATAGGAGATATATCTATATAAACACAACATCCGAATGGCATCAAAAACCTTTTTCTGCGTCGACGCGCATACCTGCGGTAACCCGGTACGGCTGGTGGCCGGTGGCGGGCCTAACCTTGTGGGCGCCAATATGAGCGAAAAACGCCAACACTTTTTAAAAGAATATGACTGGATACGAAAGGGCCTGATGTTTGAGCCGCGCGGGCATGATATGATGTCGGGCAGTATATTGTACCCGCCGCACGATCCTGCAAATGATGTAGCCGTGCTGTTTATTGAAACCAGCGGCTGCCTGCCTATGTGCGGGCATGGAACTATAGGCACAATTACCATCGCGATTGAAGAAGGTTTGATAACACCGAAAGTTCCGTGCATTATACGCATGGAGGCACCGGCAGGTTTGGTAATGATCGAATATAAGCAAGAGGGCAAAAAAGTTAAATCAGTAAAGCTGACCAACGTACCCGCTTATTTAGCAGCAGAGAATTTAGAAATTGAATGTCCGGACCTGGGCATGTTGACTTTTGATGTCAGTTACGGCGGTAACTACTACGCCATTGTCGATCTACAGGAAAACTTTAAGGGGCTTGATAATTATGCTGCCGACCAGTTAATTTCGTGGAGCAGGGTAATGAGGAAGCGCATTAATGAAAAATATGAATTTGTGCATCCCGAAAACCCAACCATAAATACATGTACCCATATTTTATGGACAGGCAAAACGCTTTCGCCAGATGCTACTGCCCGCAACGCTGTTTTTTATGGCGATAAGGCGATAGACCGCTCACCCTGCGGCACCGGCACGTCCGCCCGTATGGCGCAATGGTTTGCCAAAGGCAAGCTAAAAAAAGGCGACAAGTTCATCCACGAAAGTATCATCGGCAGCAAGTTTACCGGGGTTGTGGAAGATGTGGTATCGGTAGCTGGTATACCGGCTATCATACCAAGCATTGAAGGCTGGGCAAAGATATACGGTTATAATACCATCAAAATTGATGACGAGGATGACCCGTATGCGTTTGGTTTCCAGGTTTTGTAATTAAAGTCTGAACAATAATTTATGGGATTTAAGGATTTCCCTGATGGAAGCAATAAGAATCATGTTAATCTTTAAATCCTACGAATCATGGTTCAGACAAAATAAACATTCATGAGCAACAAAGTAATCATCATAGGCGGCGGCATTATCGGGCTAAGTTCAGCTTATTACCTGCACCAATTGGGCTGGGACATTACCATATTGGATAAAGGTCAACTCGATGATAACTGTTCATTTGGCAACGCGGGAATGATCGTTCCCAGCCATTTCGTTCCGCTGGCCGCGCCGGGCATGGTACAGCAGGGAATACGGTGGATGTTTGATAGCAAAAGTCCGTTTTATGTAAGGCCGTCGTTCAATATGGACCTCATATCATGGGGGTTGAAATTTTTAAAGAGCGCCAATAAAAAGCATGTGGAGCAATCGGCAATCCCGCTTCGCGACTTATCCTTATTAAGCAAACAGCTTTATCTTGACCTCGCAAAACAAGATCATTTTAACTTTGACCTGCATGATAACGGCATCCTTATGCTTTATAAAACTGCAAAAACAGGCGAAGAAGAATTACACATGGCCGAAAAAGCCCGCAGCCTGGGTTTAGATGCCATACCCTTAACCGCTGCCGAATGCCAAACCCTGCAACCTAATATTAAGCTGGATGTTTTGGGCGCAGTACATTACCGTTGCGATGCGCACCTTACCCCCGGCAGCCTGATGGCACAACTGATAAAATACCTGGAAACGGCGGGCGTAAAAATCCACCGGGATAACGAGGTAATAAAAATTGAAAAACAGGGCAATAAAATAACAAAAGTACATTCAGCTACTCAGGAATGGGATGCCGGCCAGGTTATTATTGCAGGCGGCTCATGGTCGCCGGAAATTGCTAAGCTGGTAGGGATAAACCTGCCGTTAATGCCCGGCAAAGGGTATTCATTTATGTTTGATGAACCAGCTAAACGCATGCATATACCATCCCTGCTTATGGAAGCAAGAGTGTCTGTTACCCCGATGGGCGATCAGATCCGCTTTGGCGGCACCATGGAGATAGGGCCCATCAACCATAAAATAAACACAAACCGGGTAAAAGGGATTGCAGAATCCATCCCCCGGTATTTCCCAGACTTTAAGCCTGCCTTACCCCCCGAAGAAAAAACCTGGCACGGTTTCCGCCCCTGCTCTCCTGACGGGTTGCCGTATATTGGCCGGGTAAATAAATTCAGCAATTTAACTATTGCCACCGGGCATGGCATGATGGGTTTGAGTTTGGGGCCAGCAACTGGTAAATTGGTAAGTGAGCTATTGAGTGAAACTGCTATGTCCATGCCGGTTGAGGCGTTTGCGGCGGGTAGGTATTGATCGGAGAAAGACAATAAGACTAAGATGATAACGAACATCTGATACACTATTAACTAGCTTTCCAAAACGACGAATTGTTTTATTATTGACTATTAAATACTAAGATCACAATTAATCTTATACCAACTCGAATGCTTTCGTCAAAACTGAACAAAAATTGATATTTTTGATAAATAGAGCTAACATATGAATAATAAGGATCTTTTTATTAATGGGTATTTAGATAGAATTGCGGAGCAATATCCACAAA
>Ga0206841_1062_pt1 | contig 22101 bp, 16 predicted proteins | sample Alteio_BWOrgCont_25_FD_152851 | JGI IMG/M metagenome (GOLD analysis project Ga0206841, IMG submission 152851) | Enriched cells from forest soil in Barre Woods Harvard Forest LTER site, Petersham, Massachusetts, United States -... | ecosystem: Environmental > Terrestrial > Soil > Temperate forest >... | reverse complement strand
TCCTGGTCTCACAGTACATTCAGATGGCGTGCGCCTTCCTGCTCGCCTTCCTCTTCTTTACACATACGGTAAAGGTTTGGCACATCCTGTCCCTCTCCTTCATTGTCGGACTCGGGCAGTCTTTTGGCGGACCCGCATATTCAGCGCTACTGCCCACGCTTGTCAATTCCGAGGATCTCGCCAATGCGATTGCAATGAACTCGATTCAGTTCAACCTTGCCCGTATCATCGGTCCGACGATCGGAGGCTTGGCGTACACGGTTTTTGGCGCGACATGGTGCTTCACCCTGAATGGTGTCTCATATCTCGCCGTCATCGTCTCCCTGTTCATGATTCAAGTGAAATTCGTTCCCCTGAGGTCGCGGGAACCGATTCTGAAGAGCATGAGGGCGGGCCTCGGGTTTATACGACAGCGCGAAGGACTCGCTCCTCTGGTCGTGCTGGCATTCAGCACGACTTTATTCGGATTCTCACTGAATGGGTTTCTTCCGGTCATTGTACGGACCATTTTCCATAAAGGACCGGAGACGTATGAACTGTTGCTGGTGTCTTCGGGAGCGGGATCAATATGCGGGGCGCTGATCGTGGCCGCGATGGAGAAACTGAAGGGACAAGGACGTGCCGCACTGCTGGCGCTGTTCATTCTTGGAACTGCGACGGTCGCATTTGCGCTGTCCAGGTGGCTACCGCTCTCCTGCATCTTGATCTTTATTGGAGGGGCCGCGATTATGGCCTCCGCGTCTCTTATGCTGTCGCTCGTCCAACTCATCGTCCCCGACCAGATGCGTGGGAGGGTAATGAGCGTCTACAACCTCGCCTTCCGCGCAGGGATGCCGTTGGGCAGTCTAGCACTTGGGAAGTTGATACCGCTCCTTGGAGTCTCAGTTGCCTTGGCCGGTAACGGACTCCTGCTGGTAGCGGTGACGATTTTCTTTCTACTCATGCAACGGAATGTTATCTTTCGCGCACAGGCCGAAGATCGAGGTAGCGCAGCGATTTGAGAATGCTAGACTCGACCCGTTCAGAGAACGATCGATGCCTGTAATGTGGCACCCTCAATTCGAATCGACATATTGAGGAAAATATGGGTGAGCAGAAATATCAGTTGAGTCGCCGGAGATTTACAGTTGGACTTGCTGCGTGTAGTGCGTCTGCAATTCTTCCGGTGGGGATTCCAAGAATTTCTATTGCGCAAACAGTGGCCGATGCGGTGTCCACTACCGGAGTGGCACAGATATTCCTTGATCTTCACAGAATTCATAAGTGGGATAACTCGAATGGCGATACTTGGGACCCCTTCTGGGCGGATGATGGAAACATGTATGCCTTCAATTGCGATGGCCGGGGTTTCGGTGTCGGCGGCATGAATCTTGCATTCAACAAGCTCTCGGGGATAACTCCCGAAGCGTTGTTGGGTTCGCGAGTGAATGCAATGGATGAATATGGCAAGAGCGGCCAGAAGGGCGCCGACAATGCCGCATGGAAGGCGTGCGGTCAGGAGTGCATCGATGGCGTCTTCTACGCATTCGTATCCAGAAATATTTACGGCAATGACAGTGGCGATCCACTCACGCGCCAGCTAGCGCAGAACTCGAGCCTCATCAAATCCACCGATCGCGGGCATACCTGGTTTCGGAGTGCCGAGCAGAATCTCAATCGCCCCATGTGGCCGGGTGCACCTTTCGGCACTCCGTTCTTCGTTCACTATGGGCAAAATGGCGGCAACGTCTCTCGGGATGGAGCCATGGACTACGTTTATGCCAGCTCCACAATTGGCTTCTGGAATGACGGCGACACCCTGATACTCGGTCGCGTGAAACGCTCCATTCTTTCCGATCTGAACAGCGCAGACTGGGAGTACTTCACTGGCGGCGATGGCGATCTCGCCAGCAACTGGTCTCGCTCAATTGCAACCACCACGCCGATCCTCAATCGCCCGTCGAAATGCGGACAGACACCCATCACCTACGTTTCGGAGCTTGGGATTTACCTGCTCATTTCTTGGTACAACACCGCCAGGATGACCAAATGGTTTGAACCCAATGAGATGCGTTACGACTTTTATCAGGCTCCCCATCCATGGGGTCCATGGACGCCCGTCAGTTCCTTCAGCGACCGCTTCCTGGGTCCGACCTGTCACATGTATGGCCCCAGTCTCTGCTCCCGTTTTCAGCAACGCATTGGCGCAGATGTCGAAGTATCACTCTTCACCTCCGGATGTCCGTTCGACGATGTCCCTAGTGCGCTCTACAAGATGTGGCACATCCCGGTGGTCCTGAGAGTTGCGTCACTACCCAATTCAGTCCTTGTCCCAGCAGCCGATCCACAGATCCGTTATCACGGCTTCTGGTTTCCGTGGACAGTGATGGAAGATGCTGCCGAAAACCGGCTGGCCCGGGCGACGCTATCAAAAGGAGCCGGAGCAGAGTTTTCGTTCTCCGGAACCGGTATCGAATATGTCGCGCACAAATCCGGTGAACAAGGGGCCGTAGTCATTTACCTGGATAATGTTCAGCAAGAGAGCACGTCTCTTAATTTGGAAGACTTTCCAATCCTTCTCGGCGTTACCGTCTTCTCGAAACAGAACCTACCGAGAGGCAAACATGTCATTAAGATCGTGAATGCCGGCGAGTCAAAGATCAATCTGCAGGCTTTCAAGGTCTATTCATAACAGCAAAGCTTCACTCGGTCTCTCTCTAGCGCGGAACGCAAAACTCAGATCCGTGAGTGTCAGAAGAAGAAAGCGGGCCCCCACAACTCAACACAATCGCGCAATACAAACGCGCCCAGCCAATGGCGCGTTTGTATAAATCCCCCAATTTCAAAGAATCAGCGCCGCATGATTAGAAGTCCACTCGCAGGGCGAGTTGGCCGGTACGGTTCCCGGCGTTTTCAGCGGTTTGTGGAGCGCTGAGCACGCCAAATGTAGCCGTGTTGTCGATCTGAGTAGCGGGCGGAGCAAAATTTGTGTGGTTGAGGATGTTGGTAAACGTCGATTCAAACCGCAGCTTGGCATGCTCAGTCAACGCGAAGTTCTTCGCCAGCCCCAGAGAAACCGCGGCGGTGCCAGGGCCCTGCAGGATTCCGACGCCGGCGTTGCCGAAGCGTCCTGCGCCCTGTGGAGTTGGGGAGAAGGCTGCAAGGTTGAAATATTGCGCTCTCGATTGTCCTTTATAGTAGGAGTTCGACACTGCGTCAGGGCGAATGAACGCGCCGCGGTTGACGACGTTGGTGTTGGACGCGTCATAGGAACCGCTGATACTGGGTGTGAGCCATGGTCCAGTTTCGAGCAACGTCACGTTATTTAACTCCCATCCGCCGAACAGGGCGTTTGTCCATCCTCCACCTTGAAGAAACGTGCGCCCCTGTCCGAATGGTAACTGGTAGAGCCCGGTAACCAGGAAGCGATTCCGCCGCGTGCCTTCCACATTGCCATAGTCGCTCGCGATGTGAAAACGGTCTGCGATAGGGATGCCGTAGTTGACTTCTCCGGCAAAGGCTGTCGGAACATCGCCTTGGTTATCGGCCAGGTTTTTGGCCAACGTATAGTTCGCGTCGAAATACAAGCCATGGGACATGCGATGCGTTGCTTCTAATTCCAGGGCATCGTAGTTCGCTTTGCCGGCGTTGAAGGTACTGTAGAGTGAAAACCAATTGAGATACGGCGCACGCGGATCAACGTAAGGACTGCTGGATGTTGTGGCATACGGAGTGGTGCTAGCCGGGATCTGGTTCAAGTCCTCCGTAATGTTTAGCCGATAGGTATGCATGCCAACGTAGCTTACACGGAGCGTGTCGTTGTTGCTGATCTGGCGCTCCACGGTCAGGTTCCATTGGTTCGATTGTGGATCACGATAGTTCGGGTCCACGCCCTGATCCAGACCACCGCCGCCGTATTGCACGCCCACTGTAGGGGGTGCGGTGTTGGGAAACTGGATCAACGGATGTGTGCCGTTCGCGTCCGTAACAAGACTGTTGGTGTACGTGTGAAGGTTAGAAGTCGGGTTGCCGCTGTTATTGAACGAGAGCGGACCGAGATTGGTCATGGTGTAAATGCCGAAGCCCGCACGGATAACCGTCTTCGTATCGTTGAAGGGACGGTATGCGACCGAAATACGCGGCTGGAAGTTGCCCTTGTAGGTATTGCGCAGTCCCTGCGGGAGATGATCCTGGCGGGCGGTTACATAGTTCGTGCAAGGCAACGCGGAGTGGTTGAGATTGCAGGCATTGAACGATTGCTGAAAGGCAAGATTGGAGCTCTGCAGATTTTGCTTTGAAAGATAAGATGCCAACCCGTCAGGTACTACGATTGAGTTGTTCTTCTGATCGAAGTTTGCGAGATTGCCGCCGTCTTCATTGAAGCTTGGCAGGACCTGCCAGCGCAGCCCGTAGCTGAGCGTCAGCTTGCTGTTTAGCTGATATTCATCCTGAGCAAACAAGCTATACTGCCAGGCTGTCCCGCCCACATCCGGACTGGACACGGCAAAGAACAAGGTTGTAGGCGCTCCTTCCAGGAAATCACCGAAGGCGTTGCCGGTGAAATTGGGTTGGAACGTGAACTGGCCAAAATCGTCGGAGGGCAGGAATAACTCGACATCGAAGTACCGCACTCTGCGCGCATCGACGCCGGTTTTGAGTGTGTGCTTGCCAATCGTATAGCTTACATTGTCCGTGAACTGCATCGTTTTTGATTGCGTCACCCCGGTCTTGTCGCGACCAATGGAGGTGAACCCCGTACCTGCGCTGAAGTTGAAGGTGGGAAAGGCGTGTGTCGTTGGATGCTGGCTGATGTCTACGCCTTGCAGATCGAGCTGAGAGAGCGCATTAGCCCCTTCGATAGGGAAGCCGACGCTGGTTGTTACATTAGTGAAACCAAACCGGAACTCATTCAGCAGCCGCTGCGTTAGGGTGTAGGTATGGGAGACAAGCAGGCTGCGGTTGTGCACACTGTCCACGTCATTTGGCAGAAGCGGATTGGCGTAGTCGGCAGTGATGTTTTTCCGGCTGAATCGCGCATAAGCCGACTGCTTGCCGGTAATTGTCTGATCGACGCGGAGATCAGCTCCGTCTGTCCGGGCAGGCGTGTCCTGAAAGTTTTCATAGTTGTAATTCGGTTGTCCGGTCACATTGGGCAGCGGATAGTAGGCAAGCAACGCTTTCGCTGTGGCACTGATGTTGTTTTGAGGAATTACGGGACCTCCCATGCCAGTAAGATCGCCATTCCGTTCGGCCTGTGTCGGTACGAGAAACTGCTGCGCCACTGCGGTTGTGCGACGATTGCCTTCGTAATCGGCAAAGAAGAAAGTTTTGTCCTTGCCGTTGTAAAGATGCGGAATGCTCAGCGGACCCCCAATTGACCCCCCAAAGGTGTTGAAGTGTTTTGGTGCCTTGCCATTAAACCCATAGGGGCTCGCATCGAGCGCATCGTTTTGCAGATACTCAAACAAACTGCCGTGATACTGATTCGTGCCGCTTTTGGTGGTGAATGTGACGTCGCCGACCTGAGAAAACTCCGCGCTATTGTTGAAAGACGTTACTTTCACCGCAGAAATGCCTTCCTGCGAAGGATAGGCGTCCTGCAGAGCTCCATTCTGTCGCACGTTTGCCGTAGAGATGCCGTCGACGGAAAAGTTGACCATCGACGAACTCGCGCCGTTCAATGCGATGTTCCCGGAACTATCCTGCTGCACGTTTGGTGAGAGGGCCAATGCTCCCAACGGGCTGGTCGTGGTGGCGCGATTGTTGAGCGGAAGTTGGGTTATCTGCTGATTGTCTCTTGAATCGCTGAGAGTGCCATTCTCGGTGTTGATCTGATCGGGAGCCCCGTTTACCTGGATTACTGTAGCCTCGGCCGCGATCGCAAGGGTGATGGGAATGCGGAGGTCCTGTCGCGCTTCGAGCGTGGCTGAACCGACGATGGCATCTGCAAAGCCGTCATGATGCACCGTCAGCTTGTAGTGCCCAGCTTTCAGATTTTCGATAACAAAGTCGCCAGAATCACTCGTCATGACTTGCCGTTCAAAACTCTCGTCGAGTGAGTGAACGGTTACCGCGGCTCCGGGAATCACCGCGCCCGAAGCGTCCTGCACCGTACCGCGAATGCTTCCAAAGATGGACTGCGCGTGCAGGCTTGAAGCTGCTAAAGGCAGAATAGCAACGAGAAATAGAAACGTATGAAGTACGTGTGTTGTCTTATGGAAGCGTATAGATAAAAGGCCTCTAGAAGTGATCATGACTTTCTCCAGTTGCCGGACAAACTGCCGGTCACTTCTAAGAGAACAATGATCTCCATAACTGCCGCATAACTGGCGAGCTGGTCTTTACGTTTCGCTTACGACTTTAGAGTTCACTGACGAACCATCCAGTCCTTTCTTATCTCTCCGTTATGCTTTACTTATGGAACGCGAGATATTCTCTAAATTTTAGAGAATATGAAGCGGCTCTGGATCAAGCGACTGTCGCGTTCCCTGGCCACTGCTCCCATCGTTACGGCGGTGACGGTGGTTGCATATGGCTGCCATGCCAAAGCCTTTGTCGCGGGCTTTCTTTACCTTTTGCCCATCATGCTGATTGCATTTGGATGGGGCATCTTCGAAGCAAGCGTTGCTTCCGTGCTTGCTGTTGGATGTCTTGACTATTTTTTTACCGAACCGCTTTTTCACTTCTATATGTCGGACCCACAGGACTGGGTCGCTCTTACTAGCTTTGAGGCGATTGTTTTGATTGTCAGCCGCTTTGCCGAGCGCCTGAAGCATCATGCAACTGAAACGAACGATCAAAGGGAACGGATAGAAAAGCTGTACCTGATGAGCCGGGACATTCTCCTGATGGATCGCCGCAAGGAAATCGGCGCGCAGCTTGTGAATCTGATTGTCGACTTGTTCCCGTTGGATGGCATCGCGCTGTGGGATGCTCGCGAAGCGCAGCTAAGCATTGCAGGCAATCGCGAAATTTCTGCAGACGAGGTACGCGCCACGTATCTGCATGAGTATTACGAGAATGATTTCGCTCATGGCGTGTTTAAGCGTGTTTTAATGATCGGAACACGGCCGATTGGTGCACTCTGCCTCGCCAGTGCTGCGGGTGATGGTCGCGTTGATTCACGATCCGTGGATGCGATTGCATCTCTTTCCGCCATTGCTCTGGAACGGGCTCATTCATTTATGGCGGAGAGCAGTGCTGAGGCCGCAAAGTGGAGTGAACAGCTGCGGTCTACCGTTCTTGATGGCCTGGCTCACGCTTTCAAAACACCATTGGCAACAATTCAGACGGCGAGTTCGGGTCTGCTCGAAATCAGTTCGCTTGAGCGTGCGCAGCAGGAGCTCGTCTCGCTCATCAATCAGGAAGCGATTCACCTGGCTAACCTGACCACGCAGGTACTGCAAACCGCAAAGCTGGATGAGAAGCAACTGAAGGTCGACTATCAGGAGGTTATCCTGGAGCCTTTTCTAGATCTCTGCCGTGAAGAAAACAGACTGGATCTTGCCGAGCACGCATTGAACGTATCGGTTGGTAATCTGGCAGGCAGGCATATCTGGGCCGATGCGCGTCTGTTACAGATGGCGTTGGCGCAACTGCTGGACAACGCATCGAAGTATGCCAGTGTTTCTTCGCCGATTACACTTCGTGTCGTGGCGACGGATGCAGAAACCGTGTTCAGCGTGCACAACGAAGGCTCTTACATTGCGCCTGCAGAACGGCCCCGTGTCTTTAAGCGCTTCTATCGTTCGCCGGGTTCTGAATATCGCGCGCCTGGAACTGGTATCGGCTTGTCCGTGGCCAAACGCATAGCCGAAGCTCATCGGGGCCGGGTGTGGATCGAAAGTGATCCTGAAACTGGAACAACTTTTTTCCTTACCCTACCGCACCTTTGCAAGGAGGCCTGACTTGGAGGAGCTATATGGAAAAGTCCTGGTAGTAGAGGATGACTCAGCCCTGCGACGCACGCTGCGCACAACGCTCGATGCGCTGGGTTTCGACATCGGGGAAGCAAGCAATGGCGAGGAAGCGCTCACACGCTTGCGAATGGTTGATTACGAGGCCGTGCTTCTCGATATCAACATGCCGGGCATCGGAGGGATCGAGACCTGTCGTCGCATTCGACGTATATTTACACGTCTGCCTATTCTCATGTTGACTGTCCGCGATAGCGAAGATGACAAAGTGGAAGCATTGGAAGCCGGTGCCGATGACTATGTAACCAAGCCTTTTCAGATACGCGAGCTGACGGCAAGAATTCGCGCAGCGATCCGACGATTTAGGGCTCCAGCCGCTCCTTCCGATATGCCAATCACTATCGGGACGATTATGCTCGATCCGGTTCGACGGCGTGTAGAAACTTCGGGAAAAGAAGCGCGTCTTACCCCCCGCGAGTTCGATGCTCTTCAGTTTTTGATGGAGAACGCTGGCCGCCCAGTTACACATGCCCGATTACTTGCTGCGCTGCGCGGCCCAGGTTATGGGGACGAACGAGAATACTTACGCGTCCTCATCAGCCAATTACGAAAAAAGCTGGAAGACGATCCTGCAGATCCAAAATATCTGTTAACCGACAGCTACGTTGGGTACCGTTTCCGCGAACAGTAGCAGTTAAACTTGCATGAGCCAATCAATAGAGAGGAATGCGACAGGCCTTAGAAGTGAAAGATCACATCCGTCGCGAACGTAAACTGATTCGTTCGCGTTCCCTTGTCATAGGATCGGCGGTCCCAGGCATGATCGAACCGTACCTCCGGCCTTATCTGTACCGTAGATCCAACCCAGTGGCTCAACATCAGCGTAGCCTCACTGTATTTCGTCGCATACCCCGTTCTCTGACCCTTCTTGTCATTTAAGAAGTCACTACGGAACGATGCAAAATCGTGCGGCGATAGCTGCTTGTTGATGTAGTTCACCATTGCCCATTCGGGCGCCAGACACTTCTGCATGCCCGGCCTGCAATTTGCGCCGTTTGTTCCTTTTTCCGGCACAATTGACCCGTTCACACTTGGCACATCCCTCTGGTACATCGCATACATCTCCGTTGCCGTATGCCAGGTGCTTCCGAACTTGTGATACCAGGTGCCGTCATACATCTGCAGATTGTTGAACGCATACTTGCCGTCATTAATTCCGTTTGCGCACAGGTAGAAGTTGTCGTTCACGCTCTTTGTCGTATAACTGACACATCCCATGAACGATGGCTTGGCGTCCTCGGTCCATAACGCCACATCATGGCTGCCCGAAACCCCGGCCTGTACCACCAACTGGTTGCTCACCTGGATTGTCGCCAGCACACCCGTGTCGGTAAACGGGTCCACGGCATACAACAGTGAGTGGCTGAAGATGTAGTTGTTCGGCGTCAACTGTGCTTCGATTCCTGGGATGGAGATAAACCGCCCCGCACGCACATTCATACCTTTCGCCACGTGCGGAAAGTACACGTCCGCGTACTCCAGCACCGGGTCGAATCCATACTGCCTGTCGTGATTCAGCAACTGGCTGCTGAAGTACCCCTTGTTCGTCGTCGAACGGTAATCCGTCCCAAAGAACCCCGTCAGATGAAATCCCCAATCGACATTATCCCGCTGCACCGAATCCGGCAGCCGCTCAACATATACCACTGCCTGCCCCAACTCAATGCGATTTGAATAGATATCGTTCGTCTCCGGATAGTTCCTGTCACGCGATGTCGACACGTTTGCCGTCGGCTCGATCCATCCATAGACCTTTGTTCGCCCCGTCGCTCCATCGATTGCGGTCTGCAGCGGATACACATTCCCATCTGCCTCTCCAATTGTCGGCGACCCACCGTACGACCAGTCCGAATTGGGGAATGGCGGCGAACTCAACGGCGAGGGTAGCCCCCGTCGAGGAGCAGGGGGTCCGACAACCGCCGTGCCCTTCCAATCCTGCCTATAAAAGTCTATCCATCGCTCAAAGAAGTTCCGTGTGCCATTCGCAGTCGCTGATGTGCTAGTCGTCGGCGCGTTTGGAAGCTGCTGAGCATTGGCGTAATACGCTCCTATGACCGAAATACCGAGAATTCCTACTCTCGCGAATCTCCTCAAGCATCCTCCAGCAGTTCGAGACTTCTCTCAAGACTACGTCCTGAAAATGTTGTACAGAACTTACTCTATGAGACGCCGCATAGGAAATCCGTTAAGAATGCTTGAAGGGGCTGCGAATCGGTCATTGCCAAATCTCATGTTTCCGCGATTTCGCGTACAGGTTTCTAGTGGAAGTGATCCGGTTCGCTAACCTCGACCCATGTCAGGATGTCCCTTCGCACAGTGTCCTCATTACCTTTAACTGGATGATCTCCTGTCAGCCCCGCAACAGTCGATCATCTCTTAGGAGTTTCAGCTATGATTGCCCGGAGCTTATCCTCTCGTGGTGACTTATGCCGCTGATAAAACACAAGCCCTACAAAGCCAAGATGGATGAGTGCCTACAGTTGGGTCGCGCTCTCCAGCGCATATTATGGTCAAAATCCTTCACCTCAAGCTCGTTTGGGTCTGGGTCTGGGTCTGGGTTTGAGTTTGCATTGTTTTATGTCTTGTTCCTCAAGGCTGAGCGATCTCTAGCTTCTATTCGCGCTCTGGTGCGCCTCGGGCTAGTTGATGATGCTATGGCTCTTGTCAGGGTAATGGTCGAGAAGGTCATCACGGCGGAATACATATTGCTGATGGGGATGGAGCCAGCGTTGGACTTTATCAAGTTTCAAGCTTTTAGCGAATGAAGAGCCTATCAAGAGATCAAGCAGCGGAGTCCAAAGCTCGCCCCAACCTTCACAGAGGAGCATCTAAAGAAATGGAAAGACCTCCACGATGAAGCAAAAGCGAGAGTCATGGCAGACGGTTCTGTGAAGAACCGGTTTGGACGAGGTCACGATTGGACAGAATTGAGTCTCTTAAAGCGTGCCGAGAAGGTGGATGTATTGCTGAAGGAGCGCCGAGTTTTAGCGTTGGCCTGTTTTATCTACGACGCCGGCTACAGAAAGAGCGCCGCGTATCTACATGCCTCAGCCGCCTCTATAGCACGTAGCTTTGACTTTCCCCTGAGGTCGGATCCGGAGCCCTTAAGTGAATCGGAGATGGATGAGCTTAAAATCGAAATTCGCCACAGAGATATTGATCCCAGCGTAGGACTCGATGCATTGGATGCAGCAGAAGCCGTAGGTTTCCAGATGCTGATGTTTATTGCGGGTGTCTTCAAAAACCAGAAAGCGGAAAAATGGGCCAAGGCGTTTGCGCAGAAGATCACACTACATGCGCGTCACCCCCAAAGCGGCCTAACCCCAAATGGGGACTGAGAGCGGCTAGCAATCGATTCGACTGTCTGGCATCGTCTGGATGGGCGTCGCGATGTTCTCCCGGCAGCGCTTGCTTATGATGACGAAGAGGTGGATTCGGGCTGGTGTGCCATGGAATGAGGAAGCCACGCGCCGCAATATAGCAAATAAAATTTTGGGTTCTTGAGATTGCGATAAGTTGCACGCAAAGTGGTGCTGTGGGGGAGAGACAAGAAAATCCAAAAGGCGCAGGTTTGGCGCAGCTTTGTTTTTGGCTTGTAAGTGATGGTAAGAGATGGAGATATGACCCAACAAGCGCAGTTTTAGCGCATGGGGCTGCTCTTACTATTCCATGTAAATTATTTATTTTGAACGAGTTACGGCGGAGAGAGTGGGATTCGAACCCACGTTAGAGTTTCCCCTAAACACGCTTTCCAAGCGTGCGCCTTCAGCCACTCGGCCATCTCTCCAGGGAAGGTGATCTCTATTCAAGTTAACATACCCGGTCTGTCTCTTTCATGCCGCGCATGTCAAGCGGCTCCATCGAAATGCCGTACAGTGGAACCATGTTCGTCCAATCGACACAGATAGATTTGAAGAGGGAATTGCGCTCCCTGCTTGCGCTCGCTATCCCTGTGATTTTGTCGGAACTTGGATGGATGTCCATGTCGATCGTGGATACGATCATGGTTGGCAGCCTCAGCGCCGAAGCCATTGGCGCCGTCGGCATGGGCAACGCAATCTACTATGCGCCGGCATTGTTTGGAATCGGCATTCTGCTCGGGCTCGATACGTTGGTGTCGCAGGCCTACGGGCGTGGCGATTTCGATGACTGCCATCGCTGGCTCTCGCAAGGCGTTTACATTGCTATTGCTTTTACGCCTGTACTTATGGCGTTTCTCTGGGCTGCGCCGCTTGCATTTTCACATCTGGGCGTGAATCGAGCCGTCAGCCAGCAAACAGCGGATTATCTACGCATGCTGAACTGGGGCACCCTGCCGCTCCTGCTCTATGCCGCATTCCGCCGCTATCTGCAGGGAGTCAAGTATATTGGCCCGGTCACCTTCGCGCTCATTTCCGCCAACCTCATCAACTGGGCAGGGAATTGGGCACTCATTTATGGCCATCTTGGTTTTCCTGCGATGGGCGTCCGCGGTTCGGCGCTCTCTACCTGCTTGGCCCGAGTCTACATGGCGGGGGTACTCATCTTCGCCGCGTGGAAAAATGAGGCACGCCGCGGCCATTCGCTCTTTGCGCATTGGCCTGGAGTCATTTTCAGCCGGATACGTAGCCTGTTGAAGCTGGGTGTTCCAGCCGCAGGTCAAATCGTCATGGAAGTGGGAGCGTTTGGCGCAGCAACCGTGATGGCGGGCCGTCTCTCGCCGGTTGCGCTCGCTGCTCATCAAATCGCGCTCAATTGCGCCGCTTTCTCGTATATGGTCCCGCTGGGAACCTCGGCTGCTGCTGCCGTGGCTGTTGGTCATGCCGTTGGCGCAGGCGATGGACCGCGCGCGCGTCGCGCCGGATGGCTTGCTCTAGCCATCGGAGTCGGATTCATGGCCTGTGCCGCTATCGTTTTCCTGCTCGCGCCTCATGCGGTTCTTGTTGTCTATACGAACCAGGCGGCGGTTGTGAATATGGGTGTTCCGCTGCTTGCGCTGGCTGCGACATTTCAGATCTTCGACGGCATCCAGACCATTTCCACCGGGGCCTTGCGCGGACTGGGCGAAACACGCGTGCCAATGCTTGCTAACTTCGCTGGGTATTGGATATTTGGACTTCCGTTAGGCTACGTGCTTTGTTTCTGGCGCAGGCAGGGAATCTTCGGGTTGTGGATAGGCCTCACACTGGCACTTATCTCTATTGCCATGGTGGTGCTCTTCCAATGGTGGCGCGACTCGTCGCACCTGCGTTCGCTCTGAGCGACGATCGGTTTCAGACACTGCCGACGGTTTGGGCCTCCGACGCAATGGCTGAGTGAGACTGCTTATCCGTGTCTCTGAAGGTAAAGAAGAAGAGCAGCAACACCGCAGCCGAGCATCCGGCAGAGACCATCCAGATGGATCGCCAGGCGTGGGTCACAGTCCCTTGTGCGTCTGTGTGCGCGTAGAGATCGACAACATATCCGGAGAGCCACGACCCGAGCAGCATGCCGGCGCCATAGGTAATCAGTGTGATCATCCCCTGCGCTGCGGCGCGTAGCGCCAAGGGTGCTTTTCGGTCGACATAGATTTGCCCGGTCACAAAGAAAAAGTCATAGCAGATGCCGTGCAGCAGGATTCCGAGCCAGAGCATCCACATTCCGCTACCACTGTTGCCATAAGCGAAGAACAGGTATCGCAGCGTCCACGCCAGCATGCCGGCAATCAGCATGTACTTCACGCCCAGACGCCGAAAAAACCATGGGATCAGCAGCATACAAAACAGCTCAGACATCTGGCCGCCAGTCATTTTGCCGGCTGCGTTCTTCACTCCAACTTCATTCAGAAATAAATTTGTGAACGCGTAGTAGAACTGCAATGGCACACAAATAAGAAAAGATGCCAGCACAAAAATAGTGAATGCACGTTCCCTGAATAGGCTCCGCACTTCTGCAGGGAAAACATCGCCCATACGGAACTGAGTCGCCTTCATGAGTGGCGGAGTATCGGGAAGCGTTAGGCAATAGAACGCCATCAGAATCGATGCGGATGCGGCCAGCCGTATCGGTATTGCCGTAGCTTCGAGCTTCAGTGTGCCGATCAGCAATCCGGCTACGATCCAACCGCCAGTTCCTAATACCCGGATCGGTCCAAACTCCGTTTTTGGATCGCTCATCTGGCGAAAGGCGAGCGAGTTCGTCAGAGATAGCGTCGGCATGTAGCAGAGGGCATAGAGCAGCACCAGAAAATAAACCGGCCCAAATGTCGCCTGGGAAGATGCCAGAAACAGCAGTAAAGCACCCAGACCGTGGACGACAGCCAGCACCTTCTGCGTCGCAAACAGTCGATCGGCAATCAGCCCCACTAGAAAAGGTGAAACGATAGCTCCAATGGCCGTAGTGCCAGCCACCAGCCCGATCTGCGCGCCAGTAAACCGCAACGATTGACCGAGCCAGGTTCCGAGAGTCACATACCAGACGCCCCAGATAAAGTATTCCAGGAACATCATGAGAGAGAGCCGCGCCTTCATCTGCTTTTTCATCTTCCCGATCAGACTACGCTATCAAGGCCATGATCAAAAAATGACCGTTCACCACGATGGATGTAATTGTGACTGGGTACAAAAGGAATACACGCACCTATGCAGAAAGGCTGCTCAACCATTGTTCCAAAAAGCTAATTAATTCATGCGGAGGCCGAAGCCATGCATTTGCTCTGGTCTCCCTATATTCTGATCGCACCAGGACAGAGAGCCCGCGTCCTTCCAGAGCCTGGAAGGCATCTTCGTCCGTCAGATCATCGCCGAGAAAAACGACCGGCGCGTTCGTATCCGACTCTCTCAGAATTGCAGCGACCGCATCTCCTTTGTCCGGACGGGCAGTCCGCAACTCCAGGCCCCCATCAAAGCGCAGAAGCTTGAGTCCTGGCTGTCCAACGAATGAGGTCCATTCTTCCTGGGCGAGTGCCTGCGTTTTCTCTATTTCAGCTTCCGTTAATCCACGCCAATGAATCGCAATGCCGCCTGGTTTGGTTTCAATCAGTGAGGCAAACCCGGTCGTCACTGCCCATCTTCTGGCTTTCTCCAAAACTGTCAGGATTTCTGAATCGATTGTGGCTTGCCGGTATGTTCCGTCCGCAAGTAAGTGTTCCAGGCCATGTGCTCCCCATATTTCAAGATTGTTTAACGAGCCGAGCAGCACACGCACCTCATGGACTGGTCGTCCCGAGATGACGACGACTCTTGTCCTGCCACTGCGGATAATGCGGTCGAGAATGGGTACTACACCTGGATAGGGATAAGCATGATCGCGTTCCGTTTGAAACGGTGCCAGCGTACCGTCATAGTCCAATAGAAGAGCCGACGTTGGCGCATGATTCAGCTGGTTCATAAAATCCGCGACTATGCTCGTTCGGCGAGCATCCTGCATGCTATATCTCCATCTACTAGTTTTGTTGGAAAGAACCTGCCTGTGATCTGCTTAGACGAAGCTCGCAGAGTTCTCCGATTAAGCTGCCTGCCCACCAGTAGATGTTGTGCTCCTTTACCGATCTCCGCATGCGCCGCATACGGTCGGTCATTTCGCTGATGTCCATCTCCAGTGCTTGCGCTATCGCATCGCTGCTCGCCTGAATGTCGTATGGGTTGACGATGATAGCGTCCCGTAAATCTCTTGCCGCACCGGTGAACCGGCTCAGGATTAACACTCCCCGTTCATCCTGGCGGGCAGCGACATACTCCTTCGCCACAAGATTCATTCCGTCATGCAAGGATGTGACCATGCACAGATGGGCCGCTCGATAATAGCGCCGCACTTCCTGGTGACTGTGCTGACGATTCAGAAAAACAATCGGCCTCCATTTGCCGTCTTTGAAACGCTCATTAATACGATTGGCCTCGGCTTCGACTTCCTTTTGGAAATCGGCATACCGTTGAATGTGGCTGCGTGAGGGTGCGCCGATCTGAATGAACGTAAACTTGCCCTGATATCGCGGATGGCTCTCAAGAAACGCCTCCACCGCCTGGAAGCGCTCGATGATGCCCTTGGTATAGTCCACACGATCGACGCCGACGCCGAGGAAGGATGCCTCGATACCGAGTTCAGCGATTAGCGCACTGCGTTCTTCTTCTGCATTGCTTTTGGCAGGAGCCTCTGCTGCCTCTAAAAATTCCACGCTGATTGGGAAGGGCAATACCGAAGACCAATGGTCCTTGCGCTTGACAGAAAAATGTTCCCAATCAACGCGTGCTTCAAGTACGCGGTCGACCGTACTGAGGAAATTGTTACAGTGTGCCTGAACATGAAAGCCGATCAGGTCCGCGCCGAGCAAGCCATCCAGCAACTCCTGTTGCCAGGGGCAGATGCTGAACGATTCGGGATTGGGCCAGGGAATATGCCAGAAGATCGCGACTCTCGCATGAGGCATCCGGTCTTTCAGCATGCGCGGCAGCAGGGCAAAATGATAGTCCTGAATCAAAACAACAGGATGCTCTTCGTTCGCCATTTCTTCTGCGAGCGCATCGGCAAAGCGCGCATTCACTTTGTTGTAGTATTCCCAGTCCGACGCGCGAAAGACGGGACGTGTATGTGCCATGTGACAGAGTGGCCATAAACCCTCGTTGGCAAAGCCGTAGTAATATCCCTCTTCTTCTTCCTTGCTGAGCCAAACGCGGCGTAAGGTGTATCGAGGATCGTCGGGCGGCACCTGCAATCGGTCGTGACTGTCTACGGTTTCCGCATCTGCATTGCCGCTTCCCTGAGCCACCCATGTCCCATTGCAGGCGCAAAGGATCGGCTCAATGGCTGTAACCAGGCCGCTGGCTGGAACCGTTACCGTGATAACTCCGCCCTGTCGGTTGTGAATGTAGGGTTCGCGATTGGAGACCACAAATAGGCCACTGCCATCGAGCTTCGTGCGAACATGATCGGCCAACCGTTGTGCAGTCCAGAGAGATTCGTTCGTGTTTCGCAACCTGGCTTCAATCTCTGCGGCTGCGCGTGCCTGGCGCATGCTTTCGGCAAGAGGCGCCACCTCCCGTGTAAGCGGCTGCAGAAAGTCGAGATCTTTGGCTGGCGGCTGAATGACATGCCGTCCTGTGCGGGCCGTTTTCATCCACTGCGCCGCGCGTGCGATAGGTCCGGCAAGGCTCCAGCGTACGATCAGCAGAGTGATCGCAACAATCACCAGCACCTGACCGGCGATGTGAATAAAGACCCGGCTCCAGACGCGGAAAATTTCAGCGCGAATGTAGGCGGTATCGTAGATGATGACCATTCCGCCCGCGATGCTCTTGTCCACGGCATGCAATGGCGCGGCAAGCAAATAAATCCGCTTGAAATGCAACCGCATGGAGCTGCTTACAGGGCGGTTGCTCGCTATGGCCTCGGTAAGTGCCTGTGGGGTTCCTCGCAGGGAGGCGCCAAGATCACGAGTTGTGGCCAGGGGAAAGAAATCCCGGTCGTACACGCCAATCCCCAGCAAATGATCACGGTTGCTGAAGCGCTGGATCATCTCCTCAAGGCCGGGCTTGTCTCCGGCTTGTAAGTAGGATTCTGCGTTGACAGCAAAGCTCTCGCCAAATGTTTCTGCTTTCCGTTCAAGATCGCGGCGCAGAGCGTCTTTCTCGGCCTGAACCTGGTACCAGGACGAGGCCAGGGACACCAAAGTGACCCCGACGATCAACGCGATGATCAATCGCAAACTTAGAATCCGCATAGGTCCGTCAATACCGCTCTCTGTACATGAAGAAGAAACATGGTTTGCGTTAATTTCGACCGAAACAGGCGTCTCTTCCGTAAGAAACGGCCACCTGAATCCGGTTGCGGAATCTACCGGGCTAAACAGTCCAAGTAAGCCGCTAAAGCAAACTTGCACTCCCGTATAAGTTCGTCGCGCTCTTTTTCCTGGCCTGGATGTAGAGCGGATGCATGCCCTTCATGACGTAAAAGAGCAACATGAGCCGCCCAGAGGCGTGCTCAGGAGATAGGCTGGATTTTCTTCCACTCAAAAGTTTAGCAAAATGCTCGCGTTACCGTATTTTCGCGAAGAGAAGTGGGGCTGGGCTTTGCCAGTCAGATTATTCTTCTATGCCGATTTTTTGATCGCTTGAGAAAGGAGGGATGGCAGGCAAATTCTTGATCTCGGCGGGAATGTTCTTCGCTTCGGCTTTTCGCTGCCAGACAGTATCGATATCTTGATTTCTACTGCAAAGGGGATTCCAGTGGTCTCACTATTATGCCCCGCATCATTGTGCTGCGGGTCGCAGCACAGCGTTCGGCTCCATCAGGTCGATCTCGTGCTTGATGCTCACAGGTAACTTGAGTGATATGCCGATCATCCAGACGATACTCACGAAACGTGCCACGGGAATGAAATAGCCTGCCTCGAAATTCAGCAGCGTCAATGAAGAAAGCTCACCAGCCGCCGCAACCACCATACCCAGCCACATAAGCCAGCGAGGAATCAATTTGTACAGACCTCCTGTAACCGAAACGCCCGCGATAAAAAGTCCGAGGAATACGGCGAAGCCGGGACCTCCTCCATCGAAGCCCAGCGCCTGCAAAGCTCCAACAGCGCCTGGCGTTTCGGCAATGCCCGGCCTCGTAAGAGACCAAGTTGCCAGCGCAGACAACATCAACATCATTGGCGCACCTATGCCGCCGAGGGCGGCAATCTGTTCGCCTGCGGCGCGAACTCCGAGATACCGCAAACGGCTGATACTTACAGCCATGAAGATGCCCAGGGGAATCGCAGAACCCAGTTCAAAAAAAGATCCCCATTTAATTGCCCAGCCGTTTTCGGCCACGAAGGCGACAGCCTTAGCAGAATCATGTGGCACATGGAAAGCCGCGCTCAATTTGGATCCCCCCGCAATCATGAGGGCAACATAGACAATCGTAAACAACAAAAGTGATGGACCTGCATGACGTTTGAAGGACATGGTGATTCTCCTTATCGTGCATTACGGTGCTACAGAGATGTTTCGTATTCTCAACTAAGGTCTAGATCAGCTGTGGCGAACCGCTGCGAGCATCTTCCCGCTCAATCATTACCGATGCGATCGGCAATTCGATCCAGACGGGAATGCCACTGCTCTTGGAGTGCATCGGCCTTAGTGCGCTGCTCAGGGTTCAGAACAGTCGTATAAATCTTCGACTTCAATCGCTCTTTCTCAACCAGAAGCTTTGCAATCGTTGCACCCTGGCGACCGGCAATTTCCTGGACCTTGCTTTCGTCCAAATTGCCTTGCACTGTAGCTGTGTCCATTTCTTTGGCTTCGGCAGCGCATTCGTGAACAAGCGCAGAAATTGTCGGTCGTTCGGTCTGCCAGATCGATTGAATCTGGGATTGTTGCGCTTGGCTCAGATCTAACTCATGTGCCACATAGCCCAGAGGACCGTGGTGATGCCATCCATGATCACACCATCCGCGCCATCCTCGTCCCTCAGCTCGGGCAACGGCTACAGCAGCCACAATCAACACCACAACCAGGCTTGACCAAATGATGTATCGCTTCATATCAATACCTTTCTGTCACACTCTGATTTCAGCACCGGCGTCTCAGACGTGCGATAAAGATTGGTTAAGCACAGTAAAGTTTTGTAAAGATCCTTGGTGCTGGCCGAGAATGGGCTAGTATCGATTCTGCGGTAGCGGCGCGGAATGGATCGAGTTCTTATCGTCGACGACGATGTTGCGTTGTGCGAGCTTCTCGCTGAGAGCCTGAACACAGAAGGGTTCGCAATTGAAGCAGTACACAATGGCCCACGCGGCCTTGAGCGTGCCCTCTCTCAGGAGCATGCTCTCGTTATCCTCGACCTGATGCTCCCCGGCATGGGTGGCCTGGATGTGTTGCGCCGTATACGCGCCCGATCCCAGGTTCCCGTGTTGATCCTGACTGCCCGTGGCGAAGATGTCGAACGAATCTTTGGCTTAGAGATCGGTGCTGACGATTATCTACCCAAGCCATTCAACCCGCGCGAGCTTGTAGCGCGCATGCGCGCTATTCTACGGCGCACTGTTCGCGCGACAACAGCAACCGAACCATTGATCGTCGGTGATATCCGCCTCGATCCTGCAGCACGGGAGGTCCGATTACGTGACGCTCCCCTTGCTCTTACAAGCGTGGAATTTACATTGCTGGAAGTGCTGTTACAGCATGCTGGGCGCGTTGTTACCCGTGAGCAACTCACCGAAACAGTCCTTGGCCATAAGCTTGGCCCTTTTGATCGTGTCATCGACGTACATGTCAGTAATGTGCGCAAGAAGTTGGGCTCCAGCCATGGAAGCGAACGAATCAAGTCTGTGCGGGGTAGTGGATATCTCTTTGTAGTGCGCACCGAGGCAACATGAGATTGCACAGTCTTTTCCTGAAGATTTTTTTATGGTTCTGGACAACTGTCATCGTCACAGGCATTGCGTTGGTTTTTACATTTATTCTGGGGCCGCGAAGTGTGCCTTCTCGATGGCATGCGAGTCTGACGGATACAGCTCGATCTTCCGGCATGGTCGCTGTTGCAGAATTGGAGCGTGGCGGAGTGCCCGCAGCGGCGGCTTACATCGCAAGGTTCGAGCGTGACACACAGTTGCGAGCCTGCCTCTTCGATTCAACTGGAGATCAGATCGCAGGTTCAGACTGTGGGACCTTCGCGGACATGATTTCATCCGTGGCGACGACGAAAGCTTCAGTCTTTACTATGAAATACGGCATCGTTCGTGTCGCCTTGATGTTGCCAGGCGGAACCGGTGAATATATCTTTGCTACCGAACTCCCGGCTGGACCTCGCGCCGCATTAGGCCTTGATGCAGCAGCGGTTGTATTGCGGTGGGGCGTTGCTCTGTTGGTTTCTGGTTTTATCTGCTATTTGCTCACCCGGTATATCACTACTCCAATTCTGCACTTGCAAGAAGCTTCACAACATCTGGCCGCGGGAGATCTAAGCACTCGCGCGGCTGAGAAGATAGAACGCCGGCGCGACGAACTCGGAGCCCTTGTGCGAGACTTCAACGTCATGGCTGGTCGCATCGAAGAGCTTGTCTCGCGCCAACGCCAGCTTATCTACGATATTTCTCACGAATTCCGCTCTCCATTGGCCAGACTAGGCGTTGCGCTCGACCTCGGACGCAAGAGGAAAGGGAACGACACCGCATTTGATCACATGGAGCAGGATGTGGGATGTCTAAATGACATGATAGGCCGCCTGCTTATCATAGCCAGGCTGGACACAGCAACAGCGCCGGTACAAATGAACTCAGTAAACTTGACAGAATTGGTGTCCCATATCGTCCACGACGCCGGTTTTGAATCACAGAAACGCGACGTGGCCGTCACATTAAAAGCATCGGAACAATTTTTTGTGCACGGAAATGCGGAGCTGCTGCACAGCGCGATTGAAAATGTGATTCGTAATGCAATTCGCTATACAGCGCCCGGAACACCAGTCGAAGTTGCTCTCCAATGCCAAGAAATAGAAGGCGAGTCTTTCGTTTCCCTCACTGTCCGTGATTGCGGACCAGGGATTGCGGAATCAGATCTCATCAATATATTCCAGCCCTTCTACCGTGTAGCCGATGCTCGCGATCGGCAGTCGGGCGGGACTGGCCTGGGTCTGGCTATTGCCGATCGAGTGATTCGCATTCACAAAGGGACAATTCACGCCGAAAACACTACTCCACAAGGTTTGCAAATCAATATCGCCCTACCAGATGTGACGCGCCGCGTGAGCAACTAGACATCTTGGCAGAGGTCATGTACGACTACCACGAGCAGGAACGAACCTTTAACCGATGAGACATGTTGACTACTACTTCCAGAATTATTCATCTTTTCTTTCCAGCTTTGGGCAGAAACTAAATACAGTTCGGTATTAGAGCGATAGGAGAACCTATGCCCCTACACAACACCGAAGAACTCAAAGCTACCCCCACCAGCCAACTTGAGTCCGAGGTCCATAATGACAAGACCGAGACATACAGTTTTCCTGAAGTAAAGCAGGACCCGCGAACCGTCTATCAGACCATCCACGATCAGCTCATACTCGACGGCAACTCGCAGCAAAATCTCGCTACTTTCTGTACCACCTGGATCGAACCCGAAGTGTTGCAGATCATGGATGAGTCCGCCGACAAGAACATGATCGACAAAGATGAATACCCGCAGACCGCAGCCATTGAAGAGCGCTGCGTCCA
>Ga0206841_1071_pt1 | contig 22710 bp, 26 predicted proteins | sample Alteio_BWOrgCont_25_FD_152851 | JGI IMG/M metagenome (GOLD analysis project Ga0206841, IMG submission 152851) | Enriched cells from forest soil in Barre Woods Harvard Forest LTER site, Petersham, Massachusetts, United States -... | ecosystem: Environmental > Terrestrial > Soil > Temperate forest >... | reverse complement strand
CCACTTACGGCTACACGTTCAAAACCGGCTGTGCCAATTGCCGGTAAGTACCGTTTGGTTGATATTCCTATCTCCAACTGCCTGCATTCGGGTATTAACCGTATCTATGTGTTGACGCAGTTCAATTCGGCATCGTTAAACAAACATATAAAAAATACGTACCACTTCAGCAGCTTCAGCGAGGCCTTTGTGGATATTTTAGCGGCCGAGCAAACGCCCACCAGCGGCGGCTGGTTCCAGGGCACGGCCGATGCGGTAAGGCAAAGTTTACACCATCTATCGGTACACGAGTTTGATTATGTGCTGATATTATCCGGCGATCAGCTTTATCAAATGGATTTTGAGGCGATGATCGATCAGCACATTAAAACACAGGCCGAAATATCAATAGCGACCATCCCCGTTCATATTAACGATGTGCCGGGCTTTGGCATATTAAAAACAGATGAGAATAATATGATCACCGCCTTTGTTGAAAAACCAAAATCGGGGTTTGACAAACTTATATCGGATGTAAGCGAGGAGATGAAAGTGCAGGGCCGGATATACCTGGCCTCGATGGGGATATATATATTTAACCGTAAACTTTTATATGAATTGCTGCAAGGGAATGAGCGAACAGATTTTGGCAAGGAAATCATCCCCGATTCTATAAAAGACCACAAGGTGATAAGCTACCAATATGAGGGCTACTGGACAGATATTGGTACCATTTCATCCTTTTTTGATGCCAACCTGGGCTTAACTGATGAAATACCACAGTTTAACCTGTTTGATAAGAACTACATTTTTACCAGGGCGCGAATGTTGCCGCCATCAAAAGTATCAAATACGCATTTAGAGAAAACAATTGTTTCTGACGGTTGTATTGTTAATGCAAGCCATATTTATCGCTCAATTATCGGTATCCGTTCGCGGATAGGTTTTGATACAATTATTGAAAACTGCTATTTGATGGGCAGCGACAACTACCAGACATTGGAGCAGATCAAAGAATCGGAACAAACAGGGACACCGATTATGGGCATTGGCGACCGGTGCTGCATAAAAAATGCCATTATTGATAAAAACACTTACATAGGTAACGATGTTAGGATAAACTGTGGTGATAAGCTGGAAGATGGCGATTTTCCAACCCATACGGTAAAAGACGGACTGGTGGTAATTAAGAAGCGCGCGGTTATTCCAAACGGTACCGTAATTTAATTTTGAATTAATGAAAGTGTTTTAATTATATTTACAGTAAAATCAATTCAAACTCAAAAACCATTAATTAATTATGAAAAAATTACTTACCATTATTGCCTTAGTTGCAATTTGTTTTGCAAGCGTTAACGCTGCGCCTTTTCAAACAACAAAGAGCAAAACCAAAACCGACACTTCAAAAACAAAAACTAAGAACACCGCGAGACAGTCGAAAATTAAAGCTAAAACTGATTCTTCAAAAGTGAAAGCGAAGTCTACAGCGAAAAAGACAACAACAAAAGCTAAAACCGACTCTTCAAAAACAAAAACGAAAGCTACAGCAACTAAATCAACTACAAAGACTAAAACAAAAGCAAAGAAAGATTCTACTACAAAGAAAAAGTAGTCGTTTTTTATCAAACACAAAAGTTCTCCGAAATTTCGGGGAACTTTTGTGTTAAAATTCGTGAAATTCGTCTTAATTCGTGAGAATTAGTGTTCTATTTTACAGATCAATACTTTCGCCAATAGCCGGTAAATGCAGGTTAAGCCCGGCCTTAATGAATTTTTCCCTCGCTGCTTCCTTATCTATTGCAATAGGCGGGAATGTATCATAATGCATTCCAATAATATTTCTGCAATTAACAAAGCCCGCGGCTTTAATGGCATCATCGGTCCCCATGGTATAAAAATCGCCTATGGGAAGAATGGCCCAGTCAATGCCTTCATCGGCCAGTAATTTCATTTCATAGGTCAATGCCGTATCACCGGCGTAATATATTTTTTTGCCGTTAGCAGTAATAATAAACCCCACCGGAACACCGCCATAACTACCGTCAGGCATCGAACTGGTATGCAGGGCGTAAACCATTTTTACACGGCCAAAATCAAAATTAAATGCGCCGCCAAAATTCATACCGGTGGTATTTGTAATGCCTTTATTATTCGCCAGCCACTGGGCAATTTCGACAATGCATATAACTTGCGCGCCGCTATCTTTCTGGATAGCTTCCAAATCGGCCATATGGTCGCCATGGCCGTGCGATATAAGGATATAATCCGGCTTCAGGCTGTTAATGTCAATGTCTTTCGCCGCGGGGTTGGGTGTAATAAATGGATCGAATAATAGTTTTTTACCATCGATCTCCAAACCGAAAGTAGCGTGTCCATAAAAGGTGAGTTTCATAAGGATGTTGTATGTTTTTGAGGATTAGTATCGATATTCAAAAGTAAAATTCGGTATCCGATATTCAAACAATTTTCGTCATTTTGAAAACATATTTCCAAACCCGCCAAGCATACTTTGGGTTATAGCCGCCATTTCGCTTTGGCTTACATTGTCGGCCTGCGCCATCGCCTTGTTAATTGCGGTCACTAACAACTCTTCCAGTTCTTCTTTATCAGCATTCTTTAAAAATTCAGCATCAATACTTACCGACTGCACCAATTTATTGGCATTTGCGGTAACCGTAATTTTGCCGCCCTCAACCGAGCCGGATACGGTAATATTATCCAATCGTTTTTTTACTTCGCCCGCCTTTTGCTGGGCTTCCATTAGTTTATCGAACATGGTTTTTTTTGATGTGCAGATTTTTTAATGTGCAAATATGCAAATGTGCAGATGTGCAGATTTTTAGTGAATTAATTATGATTTTACCTTTTATGCTTTCATCTACACATACGCACATTTGCATATCTGCACATTTTCTTTCATTTGCACATCTGCATATCCACGCATCTGCACATCCACTCAATCCTCACTCGTATCCCCGTTCCCTTTATAGGCGCTTTTACGCACAATAGGCATTCCGGCGGCTTTAAACAGGTCATCCAGCTTGAGCAGGCTGCCGTTTGATAAATTGCTTAACAAAACGATAACAATATCATTTTTCATATCGCGCAGATAGATATGCCTGAAACCATGCCACCAACCGGTATGATAGATAACCTGTTGCCCCGGCGCTTCAAAAATACGCCAGCCGTAACCATAATTAAAATGACCGTGCAGCCACGCATTACGCGGCGTATAAGCCGAATCCATAGTGGCCTTTTTTAATAACCTTCCGGCACGCAGGGCACGGTCGTATAAAAACAGGTCGCCAACCGTACTGTAAACACCTTTGTCGCCAACCGGGCCATCTAAAAAGTTTTGCGCTACAGAATACCGCCATTGCCCCCTGTCATGCCCCACAACATCCACCGGTATCTTATCGTAAACCGCTTTTGAGTAGACTTTGGTATGCGCCATCCCCGCGGGGATGAATACATTTTGTTCCATATATTGGGCATAAGGCATCCCGGTAACTTTTTCAATGATAGACCCCAGCACCATAAAATTTGAGTTATTGTATCTAAAGCTTACGCCGGGAGCCCTATAACGCGGGGGTTTATATTGAGCTATCAACGCCATTTCCTGGGCATTAGAAATTCCTTTATGCTCATCGCGGTGTTCTTTTTTGTAGATGCCGTCAGTAAAGTAAACATAGTTCATCATCCCCGAACGGTGGGTAAGCAGCAATTTTATCGTAACGCCATCGTACGGAAAATCGGGAAAGAACTTTTTAACATCGTCATCCAGCTTAATTTTTCCGCGCTCTATCAATTGCAAAATAGCCGTGGAGGTCATTGTCTTTGTAACCGATGCCAGTTCGAACTGCGAATTTATTTTTAAGCTGTCGCGATGCAGGTAATCGGCCCAGCCAATAGCTTTTTCGTAGATGATCTTACCATGCTTAGCTACCAGCACATTTCCGTTAAACCCCCGCGTTTGATGCAGTTTTTGCATCACTTCGTCAATTTGTTTATCACCATTTTTAGGATTGTAAGCTAACAGGGCCTTTGTATTCAGAGGGGGCGCAGGTGCGGCAGCGGGGGTAGTTTTATCATTATTGGCTTTTGAAGAACAGGCGGCCAATAAAACCGCGAAAGCAGCAACGCTTAAAACGCTGTTATACAATAATCTCATAAATAAAATTTATTCATTAAACGAAACCGTAAAATAGAAATTATCCTTAAAGATAAATTAACATTCAGATAATTTTTCTTAACAACCCTTGTCTTTGCCGTTTTTATTTTTACCGGTTTCTGCTTTTATGCTCAACGCAATAACCAAGCCAGCGACCGTGTAAAACTGTTTTTATATTTAGAAACTGTTTAAAAAACGAGAAAGTCATGCTGAATTTATTTCAGCATCCCACATGTCAGGTATACGCAATGCAAGCGCCCTACCTGTTTGTGGGATCCCAATCCACAAATGGCGGACGGGATGACTTAACATTATTTTTCATTCATTTTTAAACAGTTTCTTGCTTAATAAATTTAAAAATATTTACATAAAATTTTTGGAAAGTATTAATTATGTGTAGATTAGACTAATATATTCATATTAATCTGTACCCTGTTTATTTGTAAAACTACCACCTAACCTTATTCATTATGGACCACAAGTATCTTTCTATCGACAATGTTTCACTTGCCTATATTGAAAAAAATGCGGGCGAAAAAGAAACTATATTTTTTATTCATGGCAATTCCATGTCTTCCGGGATGTGGGAAAAGCAATTTGCGAGTAATTTATTTTCAAAATACAGGTTGATCGCTTTTGACTTGCCTGCTCATGGTAATTCGGCCGTTCCTGAAAATTATGAAATTGTTTACAAAGATATGCTGCCCTATTTAGCAGGTATTATTTCAAAAGCTGTAAAAAAATTAGCTCCAAAAGGCCGGTATTTTCTTACCGGGCTTTCGCTGGGATCAAATATTATTGCCGAAATGTTGAATTTTGAAATTAACCCGGTGGGTATTGCATTGATCAGCCCCGATATTTTTGGAGAAGATTACCCGCTTACAAAAATTTTTAAAGACAATGCTGATATAGGTATGTTTTTTACAGATGAACCTGCGGAAATAAGTTCAAACATTTTTTTCAGTGAAGCAAGCCCGATTAAAAAAGGCCCGGAAACCGACAGCCTGATCATTGATTATACAAAGGTCAAATCACCATTCAGGTCATCGCTTTTAAATTATGGCAATACGGCAAAATTAAAAGACGAAGTAATGATCTTGCATAAATATTGCAATCCCTTGTTTTTACTTTTCGGGAAAGACGATCAATTTACCCAAACAGATTACCTTGATGCAGCGCCTTTAAATATTATGAACAATACCATACATAAAATTGAAAATGCCGGTCATTATGTAAACATGGAGCAACCCCGGATATTTAATCGTTTGTTGGCTGAATACTTTAACGCCGTATCTGAATATTAAGCATTAAAAGCAATTATGGTTTCTTCGCCAATGTATATTCACCCCAAAAATCAGTAGTATTACTTAAAAAATAATAATCAGGGTTTATCCTTGGCGCACTTGTTAACACCTCCCCATTAACCATGTCTCCCGCCATGGGCATGGGTGCAGCAGTGTTGTTGTTTGCGGCTAACCAGCTTGGCTCGTTCAGTTTTATATTATAGCTGAACTGAGAGTCATCATTTGCCGAAAGTCCTAAATATTTCAGTGGTATGGCTATTTCAAGCGTAAACGACATTCCCCTGTTAAACGTACCCATCGCTTTTACACCGGTGGTATTATAGATAGAAATAGGTTCATCGCCTATCTCCTTAATACCACTAACTTTTATTTCTTTAATAGCGGCACTTGTCAGGGCATTTACCACTTTCACTAACGAGTCGTGATCCTTTGCCCGGTTAATCGTATCGTGCGCCATATCCGAGTAACTATTAATACTCGAATATATGATACGCGCTGCTGCCGGGTCGATATACGGGAAAGTAACTGCTACGCTGTTTTTGTCTTTTTGCCTGGCTTTCTTATCAACCAGGCGGCTTATGGTAAAAGTAACCCCGCCGCCAATCATCTTAGCCGATCCGTAAAAATAGGTGCCGCGCATAGTTAAATATAAATTATTGTCGTCGTTGCATACAGTATAAAATATCTTATTGCTGTTATTAAAAACCTTAAGTTTATTATTGGGCCATTCCAGGGTTTTGCCATCTATCTTTATATTATCCGGCGCGCGCAAGCTAACCTCCTGCACCTGGCAGTAAGCAGTAAGGCAACAGGCAGAAAGGCATAAAAATAATGATGACCGTAAAATGATTTGATTTAATTTTTTCATGATGATTAGGGTTGAATGATTTTATAGTTTGAATTGTAATGTCAGCATATCCTTAACTTTTCCGCGGTTAAGTTTAGATACCGGTATTTTTGTTCCGTCGGTTAATAACAGGCTTCCGCCATCCTCGCGCAGCCAGCTTTTTATGTAAGCCATATTAACCAGGTGTGTTTGATGGGCTCGTAAAAAGCTGTATCCTGCCAGCATATCGGCATATTCCTTTAACGTTTTTGATACCAGCACCTGTTCGCCGCTTAATAACGCAAATTTAGTGTAGGTATTATCCGCCTCGCACCGAACAATATCGGCAATGTTTACATAGCGGGTTTCGCCAAACATGGGCAGGGCAATGCGGGGCTTAACCTGGTTATCGTCTTTTAAATATTCAAGCAGGTAGCCCAGGCGTTCATTCTTTTTGCGTTGCTGTATCGCTTTTCGCGCCTTATCGATAGCTTCGGTCAGTTCATCAATATCGATGGGCTTTAACAGGTAATCCAGTGCGGCAAACTTTACTGCCTGTATGCCATATTGGTTATAAGCTGTTACAAATATGATCTCGAAATTTATCGTATCCAATTGTTTCAGCAGGTCAAAACCCGATTGGCCATGTAATTGAATATCCAAAAACAACAATTCTGGCCGGTGAAGTTTTATCACCTTAACGGCATCTTCAACGCTTTCCGCAACGGCGCATACCTCCACATCAGGCGCGTAGGTATGCAATAACCCCTGCAGGTTTTCGCGGTTTGCTATTTCATCATCAACTATCAGCGCTTTCATTGCAGCCAGTTGTTTAATTCAATAGTGATTTGTGTGCCATTACTGTCGGATTTTTTATGCAGCAAGATACTTGTATTTTTATAGATACTGTTCAATAACCTTATCCTTTCTTCGCATAGTTTAATGCCCATGCCTGCAGTTTTATTTTCGCTAAATCCTTTGCCATTATCATTAACAGATAAGGTAATGTTATTTTCATTTTTAGTAATATCAATAGTGATCATCCCCTGCTCTTTTAAGGCCGATACCCCATGTTTCACCGCGTTCTCCACAAATGGCTGTAGCAGCATGGCCGGTATTTCTATTTGCGGGTCTACATCGTTGGTGTTGAGATTAAACTTAAAGCTGAACCGTAGTTGTTCCATTTGCAGGTAATCGTTCAATAACGCAGCTTCATGTTCAATAGTGGTTAATTCTTTTTGGCCGTCATCCAGCACATTGCGGGTGAGGCGGGCAAAACGGGTAAGGTATCGGTTAGCGTCCTCAACCGCGTTCTTGTTCATCAGGTTTTGAATACCCGCCAGCGCGTTAAAAATAAAATGCGGGTTTAATTGCGCTCGTACGGATTGTAATTGCAGTGTAGCAATTTGTTTGTTTTGAGCTTCTTTAGCCAGTTGACGTTTCTGGCCAGAGCGATACGTTACAAACATAAAGCCGCCTGTTGTAAGCAGGATAACGATGATTAACAGAAACGTTTTTAGGGAAATATTGTGTTCGGTATCTAATGCCGGTAACACCGTAAACGAAACCCGCTCTCCTATGCGATCATTTTTATGTTTAAAAATTTCAGGCTCTTCCGGCCTGATGATCAATTCATAATCGCCCGGTTTATTAAAATAGGACGAGTTAATCCTTGCCGTCGGATCGGGCGAATAGTAATCAGCATTCCAGGTATTGGTAATAAAAACCGTATCTGTTTTACCATTGATTGTTTTTTTCAAATAGAGATGGTAGATGTCATTTTCCAGGGTGTTTTTCATAATAACAGCGATATGATTTATGCTGTCTGACCATCTGAACCTGATAGGATTATTTCGCCACGAATGATCCTCAAAATAAACTTGTTTACTGCGTGGGATATATTCTTGCTTTTCAGGTAAAAAAAGGTATTTGTTATTATAACTTAAACTAACAAAATTAATATCGGGTGCCCGCATGTATCCGCCGTTAATCAAAATGGTTGTTTTGTGCCGGTAATTATTGATATCATAAATTTCGAATTTAATGATCTTGCCCAGGCAGTCATACTTTCCCAGGTAGGCGTATGAGGCGTATTTATTGGATCTGAATATGTTTGGCTTCATCCAATGAACCAATTCGACACTATCATTAACAACCACATGATACAAATAATTAGCTGCGTTTTGTGGATTTATATTTGGCACCGCCAGTTCAATTGATTTAACAGTATTCAGTTTTAACAGACCGGCATCGCCAAAAAAAGAACCCCATCCGATATTTTTTGGCTTGTGTAAGCTATCCACAAAATGCTCTTTTGAAAATATATCAAATTCATTGTCGCGCCGCGAAACCACGTCCCATGAATCATTTTTATCGGCAAACATATCATGCGCCTCTTTTATTTGAGTTTCAAAGAATTTCTTGGCTTCCGTATTGGACAATTGCGCTTTACTTGTGTTAACAAAACCGATTGTAATGTAACTGATTAAAATAAGATACTTTTTCATGTCTTTACTATTTACATCAAATATGCGCTGCGTTCGCTTTTCATACAACCATCAAACAGTAAGCAACAGCTTTACATTAGTATTTGGCCTGCTTTTACCTTATAGATTGGAAAAAGACGGCAAGTGGGTTTGAAATGTGGAATGGTTGTAATTTTGAATCTATTGCAATTAGTTGTAAATTTATACTTTAAATAAAGGGATATGACAACAGTAACATTGGATATATTGGATAATAAGCCATTGAGCTTGTTGAAAGATTTGGAGGCATTAAAAATAATCCGTATTAAAAAAAATAGTGATATAGTGACACCTACGGCTGTTGATTTGGCTGCAAAATATAGCGGTGTGATGACCAAGCAACCTATCGAAGAAATAAATAAACAAATAGACAACCTGCGTAACGAATGGGATTGAAATACCGTTGGGATACGAATGCCGTTGTTTAATCGTAGAATAAAATGTACCCCAAAGGGTTGCCATCAGCTATACGACCAGCAAAGGCGGGTGCTTGAATGAGTGGAGAAAGGGTTTAAAATAGATTACTCTAATTCTTTGAACACTGTTGTAAACTTTACATTTTCTAAATGCAGAAGTTTTTGTTGTTTTTCAAATTCCTCTAACGTTAAGGGAATAAATAAACAATCTTTACCGGCTCGTTCTTTAGCCTCTGCAAAGGTTAAAATAAAGTAATTGGTTATACTTCTATTGTTGTTAGGATGTTGTTTTACAATGATGTATTTTTCGTTATACCCTGCCGCAAAAACAGTTTCGGGTATAATTGGAAAACAACCATTCCCGTCAGGACAATAGGCCAAACATAATTGCTCCCCAATGTCTGTGGCTTGTAAATAATATTTATCAACTATGTGCTCTTGTATAACAAAGCCTTGACAGCTTGCCAATAATAGCACAATAGACATTAATAACAAGTATTTTTTCATGATAGGAATTTATACATCATAATTCAAATATAGTTTTAATAGTTATGCTTATATCCTATGACTTACTAAATAAACTGATACCCTGACCCTGTTACAATTTTGTACCAAAAAGTTTACCCTCACCCATTTATCGGCACCATATAAAACCCTACCTTTGCACCCGAAAATACATTATATACCATGAGTTTCAGAACTGAACACGATACCATGGGCGAGGTACAGGTACCTGCCGATAAATATTGGGGCGCACAAACCGAGCGGTCGCGCAATAACTTTAAAATTGGGCCTGAGGCTTCTATGCCAAAGGAAGTTATAGCCGCTTTTGCCTACCTGAAAAAAGCTGCCGCTTATACCAATACTGATCTGGGCGTACTATCCGCCGAAAAACGCGACCAGATAGCCGCCGTTTGCGATGAGATACTGGCAGGCGAATTAGCAGGCGAATTTCCGTTGGTAATTTGGCAAACCGGCTCGGGCACACAATCAAACATGAACGTGAACGAGGTTATAGCCAACCGGGCACACGTACTGGCAGGTAATCAGTTAGGAGAAGGCAAAGCCATTATCCATGCCAATGATGATGTTAACAAATCGCAGTCATCAAACGATACCTTTCCCACGGCCATGCACATCGCCGCCTATAAAATGGTGGTAGAGGTTACCATCCCCGGCGTTGAAAAATTGCGTGATACCTTGCTTGCAAAAACCGAGGCCTTTAAAAGCGTGGTAAAAATCGGCCGTACCCACCTGATGGATGCAACCCCGCTTACTTTAGGCCAGGAATTTTCGGGCTATGCCTCGCAATTAACACATGGTTTAAAAGCGTTAAGAAATACATTAGACCATCTTTCAGAACTTGCCCTTGGCGGCACTGCCGTAGGAACCGGTATAAACACTCCTAAAGGCTATGATGTTAAAGTAGCCGGATACATTGCCAAATTTACCGACCTGCCTTTCCGCACAGCAGAAAATAAGTTTGAAGCACTGGCCGCACACGACGCGATAGTAGAAACTCACGGCGCGTTAAAACAAATTGCCGTTTCATTAATGAAGATAGCGAACGATATCCGTATGCTGGCATCCGGCCCGCGGTCGGGTATTGGCGAGATACATATCCCGGATAATGAGCCGGGATCATCCATAATGCCGGGCAAAGTTAACCCAACCCAAAACGAAGCGGTTACTATGGTAGCGGCACAGGTAATGGGTAATGATGTGGCTATTTCCATTGGCGGCTCGAACGGGCATTATGAGCTGAACGTGTTTAAGCCGTTAATGGCTGCTAACTTCCTGCAATCGGCCCGGTTAATTGGCGATGCCTGCGTATCATTTAACGACCACTGCGCTGTAGGCATCGAACCAAATTATGACGGCATAAAAAAACACCTGGAAAATTCGTTAATGCTGGTTACGGCGTTAAACCCGCATATCGGTTATGAAAACGCGGCTAAGATTGCTAAAAAGGCGTTGAAAGAAAACTTATCGCTTCGCGAAGCTGCCATTGGCTTAGGATTGCTAACCAACGACCAATTTGACCAATGGGTTAAGCCGGAAGAAATGATAGGGAGTTTGAAATAAAACATAACAATTAATTGCAAAATAGGATAAAATGATTAAAGAGCGCTGTCAGTCTGAGCCCTGTCGAAGACTACGTGGGCGGGCCTTTGCGCTCACCCTTCGACAAGCTCAGGATGACACCCGGCGCGCAATATGTTATGTGCAAAAACTACCTTTCGCCTTTCTCCTTTCAGCCTTTTGCCTCCTAACGGCTTGCTCCCTCAACCCGAACATGCAGGGCCAGGGCGAAAACTATTTACAAGGCGAATGGCAGCAGGATCCGACACCTGTGCAAAAACAGTTGGTGACTTATTCTCTATACCATTTTACATTTACCTGCGATTCGGTTTACATCAAACAGCAAACATTTAGCAAGGTGAACTACGGATCGGATACATGCATGAACAACGGACACTGGACGGAATACATAAGAGGCACCTATACACAGCGACATGATACCCTGTATTTAAAAGGCGTGTTTTGCAACGCTGATCATAGCCTGAAAGTAGAAAACGGTTGTTTCCGCATAGGCGATTATGAAGAATATTTTAAAATCGATAAAAAAACCGGTTCCCTGCTTCAATTTTCCGGCACTTCAAGCGTTATGCCTATTGATTTACGTTTAATAAAAAAATTAACTTGCCACATCAAACCACTATAAAAATGAAGATCACTCTTTTTAAAAAATTAGCATTAGGCGTTGCAATGCTTTGCACACCAATTTTTAGCCAGGCCTGGGGAACAGAGGGCCATCGCGTTTGCGGACAAATTGCTGAAAGCTATTTAACGCCAAAAGCCCGCGCAGCGGTGCAGGCGATTTTAGGCGACGAATCCATCGCTTTAGCCAGTAATTGGGCCGATTTTATTAAATCTGATCCCAACTTCAGCTATTTATCCTCATGGCATTATATCGATTTTGATAAGCCTTATACCTATCCCGAAATGCAGGATTTTTTGGCGCACGATACCAACGTTGATGCGTATACAAAATTACAGTTCATGATAGGAGAGTTAAAAAAGAAAGACCTTAGCAAGGAAAGTAAACTGCTTTACCTGCGTATGGTGATCCATATTGTAGAAGATGTACACCAGCCATTGCATACCGGCCATACTTCTGACAAGGGCGGTAATGATGTTAAGGTAACCTGGCAAAATAACCCAACCAATCTTCATTCGGTTTGGGATAGCGAGATCATTAATTTTCAGCAATTAAGCTATACCGAATACGCCACAGCTATTAACCATACTACCGCCGCGCAACGCGAGGAACTGCAAAAAGCGCCCATCAGTCAATGGCTTTATGAATCAAACCAATTGGCCGAAAAAATATATGCTGATGTACCGGCAAACGGTGTCCTAAAGAATTATGACTATAATTTCAAATATGTAGGCATAACAAATCAACAATTGCTAAAAGCCGGTGTCAGGCTGGCCGGGATATTGAACCAGATATTTGGTTAATCATTAATGTGCAAATATGCAGATGAGAAGATGTGCAGATGGCCTGTCCGCACATCCACGGATCATTTGTACATCTGCATATTTGCACATCCGCACATTTAAAGAATGAAAATACTAATGGTATGCCTTGGCAATATCTGCCGGTCGCCGCTGGCGGAGGGGATAATGCAGCATTTGGTAAAACAAAACGGGCTGGACTGGGAGGTTGATTCGGCAGGTACGGGCAACTGGCATGTAGGCGAAAGCCCCGACAGGCGTTCGGTGCGCACCGCCCGCGACCAGGGAATTGATATCGGCGGACAAGTTTGCCGTTTGTTTAACATCGGTGATTTTGATACGTTCGATCATATCCTGGTAATGGATAAAAGCAATTACCAAAACATATTGGCTATGGCCCGTACCGAAGCGGACGGTAAAAAAATAAGACTTCTGTTAGGGGATAAAGAAGTTCCCGATCCTTATTACGATGACAGCCAGTTTTTGCCGGTATTTAAAATGATAGAGCAGGGCTGTAAGGATTTTATAAAGAAATACAGTAAATAATAAACATCCCAAATCGTCATGAAATGAAGACCAGGAATTACGATTGAATATAACTCTTTAAATGTTCAATCGTCGCCTCGTGTGATAAGATAGTTTCCGTTACTACATCATTAATAGAGATAATGCCGCAAAGTTCGTCATCCCTAAAAACAGGCAGGTATCGGATGTTGCTTTCGCTCATGATATGCATACAGGTTTCGATAGAGCTGTTGGGCAATATTCTTGGGAGCCCGGTACTCATAATTTCGCGCACGGTGGTTTCTTCTGATGATTTTCCTTTCAGTATCACTTTACGGGCATAATCCCGCTCGGTTAAGAGCCCGGCATATTCGCCGTTTTCCATAACGATCACCGAGCCGATATTTTTTTCGGACATCAGCTTTAACGCGTCTAAAACAGAGGTGTCAGCGTCAATGGCGATAACACTGCCACCTTTTCGGGAAAGAATATCGGAAACCTTTTTCATAATATAGGGGTTTACAGATGATAACTGGTATATCAAATATAAATTTAATAATATTAAAAAGAAAGGATTCTTTAAGATATTTTAAATGAGGCTGTTAATCCCTATCCCGGCTTAGTTTGGCAAAAACAAGCGGGTTTTCCGCCAGTTCTTCGCTTTCCATGCGGTGTTTTACGATATGCAAGGCGGTAAATATCGCTTCGCGGAAAGATATTTCAGAGGCCATGTTTTTTCCGGCAATATCGAAAGCGGTGCCATGGTCGGGCGAAGTACGTACAAACTTTAAACCTGCCGTAAAATTAACCCCCGATTCAAAAGCGATCTGTTTAAACGGTATCAGGCCCTGGTCGTGGTACATAGCCAGTACGGCATCAAATTGCAGGTAAGTCCCGTTGGCAAAAAAGCCATCAGCAGCGTACGGGCCAAAAGCCAGTACATCCTGCTCTCTTGCCGCCTCGACGGCTGGGGTAATAACGGTTTCCTCTTCGTTACCTATCAAACCATTATCACTTGCATGAGGGTTTAGTCCTAACACCGCGATTTTAGGCTTACGTATCCAAAAATCATTTTTCAGGCTGGCATTCATCAGCTTTAATTTGGATACTATTTTTTCCGCCGAAAGACTTTCCGCAACCTTAACGATAGGTATATGCCCGGTAACAACACCGACACGCAAAGTATCGCTTACCAAAAACATTAATGATTCGGCAGCGCCATCCTTATCCTGTAAATATTCGGTATGACCGGGGAAATTAAATTCTTCGCTTTGAATATTATCCTTATGTATAGGAGCAGTAATAAGTGCTGCAATGTCGCCTCTCAGCAGGTCGGCAGTTGCTTTTTCTAAAGATAGGAATGAATATTTACCGACTTCTTTATTCAATACACCGGGTTCAATTTTCACATCTTCCTCCCAGCAATTGATCATGTTGGCGCGTTTAGCCTGCGCGTTTGACGGGTGGCTGATGACGTTAAAATTAAGCTCATTATTGCCCATTATACGGCGGTAAAATGATGCCACCTTGGTATGGCCATAAACAATAGGCGTACAATAATTATAGATCTGCGAATCGGATAGCGTTTTTATAATGATCTCTAAACCAATGCCGTTTACATCGCCAATACTAATACCTATTTTAATTTTCTCGCTCATGTTGTAGGATTACACTGATTATATATAGTGATTGCACCGATAGCACAGCGATTTCACTGATTAACAGGTATTTTAATTTATCACTCTTTAGGTTTGGCTTTAGACTTTCCGCTTTCTGCCTTTAGCTTCTTAATGCAAATAAAAACATTTAAGTTTAAACTACCCGCTTAAACCACAAATATGACTTAATTTGCGGATATATTTGATTAATAATGACATTGGTTAGGGCAAAAAAGCATTTAGGTCAGCATTTTCTTACTGATAAAAACATAGCAGCTAAAATTGTTGAGAGCCTGCGCCCCGAAAATAAATACACCCAGGTACTGGAAGTTGGCCCCGGCATGGGCATCCTGTCAGATTTTTTATTGGAGAAAACTGAATACGAAACATACCTCATTGATATTGATACCGAATCATACGAATTCCTGCAAAAAAAATATCCCAAATTAGGCAGCCGCCTGATTAATGCTGATTTTTTGGAACTGGATTTTGCAAGTACTTTTAATGGACCACTTGGTATTATCGGCAATTTTCCTTATAATATCTCCTCGCAAATACTTTTTAAAATACTGGATAACCGCCGGCAGGTAGTTGAGGTAGTGGGCATGTTTCAAAAGGAAGTCGCCGAACGTTGCGCATCTAAACCGGGAAGCAAGGAGTACGGTATATTGAGCGTGTTTTTGCAGGCTTATTATAAAGTTGAATATTTATTTACGGTAAAGGCCGGGGTGTTTAATCCGCCGCCAAAGGTGTTATCGGCAGTTATCCGTTTAACGCGCAATGAAACGCTGCAATTAGATTGTGATGAAAAGTTGTTTTGGCAAGTGGTAAAAGCCGGGTTTAACCAGCGGAGGAAAACATTGCGGAATGCTTTATCATCCCTCATCAATAAAGAAAAAATGACAGATCAGCCATTGCTTGATCTGCGGGCGGAAAGGTTGAGTGTGGAGGATTTTGTAAAACTTACTAAGCAAATTAATTCTAATCGCTAATTTTGTTATGTATATTTGAATATGGACTTACAAGCTGAAAAAATTGAATTAGCAAAACTTTTGCTGGAAACAGAAAGCCGTGACATTATTAATGAGTTGAAGGCTGTTTTTAAAAAAAGAGGCAATGATTTTTATGATGATTTGCCTCAATATGTTAAAGACGACATAGAAATTGGTCTTAAGGAAATAGAAGCGGGAGAAGTATATGAGCACAACTGGGTAATGCAGGACGTTAAAAACAAATATGGCCTTAACGGTTAAATGGTCAAAACGGGCTAAAGCTACTTACGAAAGTGTCATATCTTATCTGAAAGAAAACTGGACAGATAAAGAAGCTATTACATTTAGTAATAGAGTTGAATCTATTATCTCAAATATATCCCATCAGCCATATTTATTTAAGGCATCAACCCATAAAAAAATTAGAAAAGCCGTTATTGGAAAACAAAACTCATTGTTTTATTTAGTCCGGGAATCGGAAATATTTTTAATTACTTTTTGGGATAATCGCAGAGATCCAAAGAAAAATAAATTTTGATCTTTGAATCCGCTTAATAAAAAATGAATCCAAACAACAAAATCCTCATCGCCGACGATATCCACCCCATTTTTATTGAACAGGTGGAAGCTGCAGGCTACCAATGCGATTACCTGCCATTAATAAAACCGGATGAAGCTTTACAAATTATAGGCGATTATGCCGGACTGGTTATCCGCTCAAAATTTAATGTCGACCGTACGGTGATAGATGCAGGTAAAAACCTGCGCTTTATTGCCCGGGCCGGTGCCGGGCTGGATAATATTGACGAGGCCTATGCCGTGCAAAAAGGCATTAAACTCATAAACGCTTCCGAAGGCAATATGGATGCCGTCGGCGAACATTGTATTGGTTTGCTATTGGCTTTAATGAATAATTTTATCATTGCCGATGCCGAAATTCGTGCTGGAAGCTGGAAGCGGGAAACTAATAGAGGTTTTGAATTAAAAGGCAAAACTGTTGGTATCATTGGCTATGGTTTTATGGGTAAAAGCTTTGCCAAAAAACTTTCGGGGTTCGAGGTAAATGTAATTGCTTATGATAAATATAAAACCGGCTTCTCTGATCAATATGCCCGTGAAGTTAGCATGGAAGAAATTGTTAGGCATAGCGATGTATTGAGCCTGCATGTGCCCTTAACTGCCGAAACAAAGGGGTTGGTAAATGAGGAGTACCTGTTTCATTTTAAAAAGCCCATATTTTTCATCAATGCCTCACGTGGTAAGGTAGCAGAGGTTAGGGCAATACTAAATGCCATTAAACAAGGCAAAATATTAGGCGCAGGCCTGGATGTGCTGGAAGTTGAAAGATTCCCGGCCCTGGCAGAGCAGAAATGGTTTGACGAATTAAAAAACTCAAACAAGGTAATATTAACACCGCATATAGCAGGCTGGACCTTTGATTCTTACCGCCGTATAAGCGAGGTAATGGCCGAAAAGCTGATATCTTATGGTTCATAGACCATAGCCCAGCTATAAAATAGCCGTCAAAAAATTTGGAGATTAAAATTTAAATCCCTTATCTTCGTTTTGTACAAAACAAGACTATGTAGGCGCGGACCCATATAGTCTTGTTTGCTTTTTAAGTCATCGCGTCCTTCTTAAAACGGGAAGGGCGGTTTTTTTTTCATAAGGGTTAACTAATAAATTAATACGTGCGTTATGGCAGAGGTATCTTACTATACCAAGGAAGGTTTAGAAAAATTAAAGGAAGAATTACAGTATTTAAAAACTACAGGCCGTAGTAATATTTCAAAGGCTATTGCTGAAGCAAGGGATAAGGGCGACCTGTCTGAAAACGCCGAATATGATGCAGCTAAAGAGGCACAGGGCCTGCATGAAGCCAAAATTTCGCAGATGCAGGAAAATGTAGCTAATGCACGGTTATTGGATGAGTCGAAACTGGACACTTCAAAAGTACTGGCATTATCTATTGTCAAAATAAAAAATTTGAAAAGCAATACCACTATGAGCTACCAGTTGGTATCTGAAAGCGAGGCCGATATGAAAACGGGTAAGATATCGGTATCATCACCTATTGCCAAAGGTTTATTAGGCAAAAAAGTAGGCGAAAAAACCGAGATCACTGTACCGGCAGGGACGATAGAGTTTGAGATACTGGAGATAAGCCGTTAGTGGATTGGTGATTAGAGATTAGTTAATCAGGTTTATAACTCTCTAATCCCCAAGACAACTAATTAACTAATCTCTAATCACTAATTAACTATACATGACCATCTTCTCCAAAATAGTATCAGGCGAAATATCGGCATATAAGGTTGCTGAAAGCGTTGAGTTTCTGGCTTTTTTAGATATTGCCCCGTTGGCCGAAGGGCATGTGCTGGTTATCCCCAAAAAGGAGGTAGATTATATTTTCGACCTGGACGACGAAACCTATACCGGGCTGCAAATCTTTGCCAAAATAGTAGCAGAGGGTATTAAAAAGGCCATTCCTTGTAAAAGGATCGGCGTAACCGTTATTGGGTTGGAAGTGCCGCATGCCCATATTCATTTAATACCCATCAACAGTGTGGGTGATATGAATTTTTCAAGACCGAAGCTGAAATTTACACCTGAACAATTGGAGGCGACTGCTGCGAAAATTCGTGCCGCTTTATAGATGTGCAAATGCGTGGATATGCAGATGTGCAAATGCCTTGTAATTGTTTAATTTTAGCGCCTGATTTTTCATCTGCACATCTGCACATCTGCACATCTGCACATCTGCACATCTGCACATCTGCACATCTGCACATCTGCACATTTAAATAATCCGCTTCGCGTTATCCTTCGCAAAAGTATCCCATCCGGAATACGACTTTTTACTACCGCTTTTTCCGGCAGGCATTTTTTGAAAGGAATGGCAAACCGCTACGGCCAAACCGTCCGTCGCGTCCAGGAAATCGGGCGTTTCTTTAAAGTTTAACAGGTTTTGCAGCATGGCGGCAACCTGCTCTTTAGTGGCGTTGCCATTCCCGGTTATGGATTGTTTGATCTTGCGGGGCGAATATTCTGTCACCTCAATATTGCGGGACAACGCCGCCGCCATAGCAACCCCCTGCGCCCGACCCAGTTTGAGCATTACCTGTATGTTTTTACCATAGAATGGGGCTTCAATTGCCAGGCAATCGGGTTTGTAATTATCAATAAGGGCGACGGTTTTTTCAAATATGCGTTGTAATTTCAGCATATGGTCGTCTATCTTATCCATTTTTACCACACCCAGGCTGATGAGTTCGGTTTTTGAGCCTATCTCTTTAACAAGTCCGTAGCCCATTACGGCGGTGCCGGGGTCGATGCCTAAAATTATTCGTTCTTTGGTGTTAGTCTGTTGCATGGTGGGAATCAGACTTACGAAGTTTCTAAAACTTCGTAAGTCTATCAGGGAATAAAGTTAGTCAATCAAACGGCATCCGTCAAAGCATCCATATATTCTTTTCGGCTGATCATCCTGCCGCCCATAGATGCTAAATGTTCTGTTGGCATTTGGCAATCGAGCATTTTATACAACCCGCAGGTATGTATCAATGCGACTTTTGAAGCATTACTTATTTTACTAAACATACTTTCTCCGCAAAACACATGATTGATTGGGATGCCATACATGCCGCCGACCAAGTCATTCTGTTGCCACACTTCTATGGAATGTGCATAGCTTTCTTCATTTAATTTTATATAAGCGGCTTTCATATCTTCGGTTATCCATGTGCCATCCTGATCTTTTCTTTCGATAGACGAGCAGGCTTCTATCACATCGCTAAAGCATTTATTTACGGTAATGGCAAAGGGTTGTTTCCGTAAAAATCTTTTCATGCTGGCGGATACTTTTAGCTCATCCGCATAAATCACAAACCGTTCATGCGGCGAATACCATAAAATGGGGGTATTATCACTATACCAGGGAAATATGCCGTTTTGATAAGCCAGCAGCAAGCGTTGGGTGGAAAGGTCGCCGCCTACGGCCAGTAAACCGTCCGGTTCGGCCAGTTCAGGATCAGGGAATACTAAACGTTCATCAAGCCTGAATATCATCCCGGCAAATTTATGCCTTACGTTTAATTACCAGCTTTTTATTTTGGGCTTTGGCAACCGCGTCCAAATATTGCTGTAGCTCGGTATATTGGGCGGCAGGTATCACCTGGTTGGTTAAATTAAACTTCGCTGTACTTGTTACCTGGTTCTTGGCCGCATCATAAACATAGCCGACCTCATAATTACCGTAGGCAAATTTTAAAGTTTGGTTTGCAGGTAAAGTTTCCACTTCAAATCCTGCCGGAAGGTCGATAGTAGTAACGCACGATTTTTGCAGCGGCGTGTCAAAATAATAGTCTGTTTTCCGGGCATTTTCTATCGGAACGGTAAACGCGCATAAGTCAAATACACCCGAGCGGTAAAACTGCTTGTCGCCAGCCATTACATCGCAAAACTTATCATATTCTAAATTTATCTTAACTTCCTTTACGCCATCCTTATCAGGCGCGGGCTTAAAATCAAAAAATATGGGTTGTTTCAGGTTAAGCCAATGCGTAAAATACTCTTTTTGCTGATCAAGCTTTACTGATTCCACCCCTACATAATCGTCACGGTAGGTACCTGTACCTGCAATCTTTATTTCGGCCCTGGCACCTCCGTCGGGGTTAAGCGTTAAATGCACCTCGCTGTTAAACTGGTTGTCCTGCATGGTGCTGCGCGGGGTGTTAACCAGTTTGCCGCCATCTTCGGTAATTAATAAGGCATTGCGGTTTTCTGTAAATGCACCTAATTTTCCAAACGGTTGTGTACTGCTGGTACATTCCAGCCAGGTAGTATCATTTTTAAACGGGATACATAAAATAGCATGGTTAAATTCATTAACGGGGAAAGACGGATCGGCAGCTTTTTCATTTGCCCCGGCGCGGATAATAGCATAATAAGAATTGATATTAACTGCTTTAAGTAAAGCCCGCATATAGTTTGACAGCGCTTTACAATCGCCATATTTTTTTTCATCAACAAAAGTCGCCGGGAAAGGCTTATAGCCGCCGATGCCCAATTGTATGCTAACATAACGCATACTTTTTTGCATATAATTATATAAAAACCGGGCTTTTTCCTTATCGGTTTTTATATCCTTTGTCATGGCCTGCACTTCGGCAACCCGTTGCGGTGTTAACGCGCATACATCGCTGTTCAACGATTGTATCCATGTGCCAAAACTTTGCCAACTGGTAAAATCGCCGGTGTATCCATAACAACTAAAATTGTTCACGGCAAACTGTACTTCGGGCAAAACATTCCATGACAGTACATGCTCTTCTTTTTTTATCGCTTTCAAATCCTTAACCTGCCAAGTGTAAACATCCATGCCATTAAGTTTTTCCTTATCGGCAATAATTGTTGTGTTCTCGTTTTTGTATCTGAAGCCCATTACCGGGTCTACGGTAACCGTACAAATAGCATCTTGTACAGATTTTTCAACCCTGTTCTGTATACTCCACCCGTCTAAACTTATAAAACTGTTTAAATTTTCCTCGTATACAATTTCAACCGTTGTCGGGTAGTTGGCCACCGTATGCCTTACCGCCAGGAAGCGCTCATTGGTAACCATCGTTTCATCGCCTGCCGCCGAGCCATCATACATATCGCTTTTATGATATTTTTTTATTGAAACACCATTGGCATCATAAACACGCATTTCAATATTGCTGTATTCGTCATATTTTTTATTGTAACCCATTACCATTTCGGCCTCTTTATCGCCTTTTTCATTCAATATGGTTACAATTTCATGCACTTTAATGGTTTCTTTACCAGGGCCCTTAACGTTTATTGTGTTTTCTGAATAACGCACCACCGAGTTGGCGTTTTCTTTTAACCCGGGCGGAATGGTTGACGCTTTGTAGAGGTCGGGCGAAATGCTTTGAGAACGGCTTGTATTGTAAATTGCACACAACAACAGGCAGAATAGTATTATTTTATTGCGCATAGTATATTTAATATTATGATTTTTTTAACACAATTTGTTCATTTAGCAGTTCATGCATTTTTTTGTAAAAGTCATAAAAATAAGGATCGTCCTCCTTAAAGTAGATTGATTTTTTGTGACTAATTGTGTACGATACAATAATACTCCCATCCTGCTCGGCAACCACCCGCTTAAAACTTATGCTTTTATCAGGCATAGTCATCGTAGCATTTTTTGGCAAGGCATCAACTTTGTAACCGGCCGGTATTTTATAATTTCCGTTAATAACATAGTCTTTCAGGTAACCGAAGTCAATATCCGTTAAACGTTCTTCGCTTAAAAACGGATTGCTATACAGGCTGGTGAACAGGTTTGGGTTAAAATAAATATAGTTTCCGTCTGAACTGGTTAAATCGAGCGTAAAATCAATGTTTTGGATCAACGGCGCAGCATCATCATCCATGTTATCAAATTTTATGGCAGATATGTTTAGGTTGTTATCATTGTCGCGCAAATAATCAATATACTTTTTTTCACCGTCATCTTTATAACGCTTTATACTGTTAACGCGTGCATAGGCGGGGCCGCTTATCTGCGTATTCCCGCTCATTTTTCCGTCAGTTTTTATTTCCGCGTTTATCAGTGTAAGTTGCCTTACCGGGAGGTCTCTTTTTAGAAAAATAAGGTCAAAGGTTTTATTTTCCTTGTCAATATAAAACCCGTATGAGTTAAGCAGGTTATCGGGCGTTTCGGTATAAATATTGTATTTATTGGTTGCATCAAGAATATATCTCTTCGTGCTGTCAACCGGAATATAAACAACAGCCCGGTTA
>Ga0206841_1070_pt1 | contig 23231 bp, 23 predicted proteins | sample Alteio_BWOrgCont_25_FD_152851 | JGI IMG/M metagenome (GOLD analysis project Ga0206841, IMG submission 152851) | Enriched cells from forest soil in Barre Woods Harvard Forest LTER site, Petersham, Massachusetts, United States -... | ecosystem: Environmental > Terrestrial > Soil > Temperate forest >... | reverse complement strand
TGATTATGTTTATTTTTGGGAAGATTTCGGCGAAACGATAAACGAACTATACCCGGCTAGAAAAACAATTTTGAGTTGGGATAATGACGGACCTATATTATTTTTTAAAGAACTTACCATTGGCATTTAAATAACCTATTTGCAAAGCCCAATGTTTAGTTGGGCTTTGCTGTTTCTTCACACTTAGCCACCCAATCCATAATTGGCTGCTGATATTGGGTTGCCACACTGGGAAAGTCCAAATGATTCATGCCGGGGCTGGCCAGCCACTGCTTGGGTTCGGCGGCGGCTTGGTAAACCCTCTCCCCTAACGCAAAGGGAATGATGGTGTCGCTTTCCCCATGAATTTCCAGCAAGGGGCAGGTCCGCTCGGCTACATAACGGACGGTTTCAAACTTGTCGTGAATCATAAAAGGGAATATCCACAGCCAGGGAAAGCGGGCCCGGCTGACGGCGTAAATCGAAGGGAAAGCGCCTTCCAAAATCAGCCCGGCGGGGTGGGTTTGGGTGGCCAACTGAGCGGCGACGGACGACCCCAAAGAATGGCCCCAGATAATAATGCCGTGTTCATCAATACCTTTGTCTTTCAACCATTGGAAAGCCGATAGGGCGTCTTCATCCACGGCTTTTTCGCTCAAGCCGGTTTTGCTTCCTTCGCTGTCGCCGTAAGAGCGGTAATCAAACAAAAGAGCGTCAAATCCGAAGTCGTAAAAAAGCTTGGAAACCTGGGATAACAACGACAGGTTGGCGGCGTTGCCGTGGCAGTACAAAAGAACCGGATGGGGCTGTCCGTCCGAATGGTGTACCCACCAGCCGTCCAGGGTTTGCCCCTCGGGATTTTTAAACTTTACGTCTTCGTACTCGGTCAGGCCGTATTTTTGAGGGGTAGTGCCGTTGTTGGGCATGGGGACAAAGACCAGGTTTTGCTGGTCAAGATAAAATCCCGCTACGATGGCGAGATAACAAAAAACGAGCGGAATCAGTACGATCAATAATTTTTTCACAATAAACCTTTTTTATTAAGGCTGGGCGCTGGGGACGGCTTCCCATGCTTTCTCGGCCTTGTGGGACAAGCTGTTCATGTGTTTTAAAAATAGCACCACCTGCCAAATCTGGTCTTCGGTTAAGGAATCGCTGAAGGACGGCATGCCGGTTAAGCGGACACCGTGTTTGATGAACCAGTAGATTTTGCCTTCGGAATCATCGGTCACATCATGCCTGGCCAGTTGGGGAGCATGCTGAAAAAGGCCGGTGGCGATATTAGAGGCCTGCGCGTCCGAAGCACCGTGGCAGACCGCGCAGTTGGCCGAGTAAAGTTTGATGCCCGCGATGACATTGGCGTCGGTCAGGGCGATAGGAACGGGCCCGATTGGCATCTCCCGCTGGATAGTAGCTCGAAGGGACTTATGGGCGGCCCAGGTTTCCAGAAAGCCCGGTTTGGCGTCGGCATTGGCGGGAATCCATCCGTGAGTGATGAAAATATAGGCCCCAGCGGTTAAAACTAAAAGAGTGATACCTACTCCGGCGAAAAAAGTTTTCATTTAGTTGCTCCCGAAAAAGATGGCGCATTATCCGCTACATAGACTTAAGTTCAAAGAGGTACTGGAAATGGAAACCGATTGAAACAGATCGAATTGATGCAAATCATAAGAAAAATAGCCTTCAAAAGATTTGGGGACATCGCTATACTTCAAATCAGTATGAACCTTCGTTTTTTCCAACAAAAATCACTCATTTTACGGGAAGTCCATGGCTAAGAACAATCGCCGGCATTTTCTTGTCGTTTTTATTACGGGCAGCGCGGGTTTGCTTTTAACCCTCTCACTGACTCCCACCGGGATCAACCCCAATCTTTTGGGCAATGTGGGTTCGGAATTTTCCTACTTTCTTTACAGCGGTTTTGGGATATGTGCTTGGGTTTTCCCCCTGGTTTTCTTTTATGTGGCGTATGCCAGGTTTAAGGATAAGCCGATCGCGCGGGCCGGGTTTAAATTGGTGGGCCTGATTTTAGGTCTTTTATCCGTCATGGTCACGCTTCATACCCTTTTTCCGAATGTTGAAATGCAGGAAGGAGCGGAGTGGGGAGGGAAACTGGGTTCTTTGGTTGGGGAGCCCATGGAGGCCGTATTGACCCGCTTTGGAACGGTGGTGATCTGTCTTTTGATCATTGTTTTGGCCCTGTGGTTTTTGGAAGCGGAAGAACATGTGGTGAAAGGCCTGCAAGGCGCCGAAAGCGGTTTTAAACGAGGCGGTAGCTGGTTCAAGGATCATGGGCTTAATATTTTCCCAGTTCTTTATGAAGGCATTCAAAAGTTGACGGAACAGTGGACTTCACGCCGGGATGAAAAACGGGTAGTGGAAGAGGCCCATCGAAAGCTGCAAGGTGAAACTCAAACGGCGAACCCATCCCCTAGAGCGGAAAAAGCTTCCCGCGCCATACCTTTAGTGCCGGTGGTTGAACCGAAACCCGAAAAGACGCCTAAATCTTCGGGGCGAAAGCTTTTTACGGGAGAGGCCGAACCATCCACGCCGGAGCCCTTGGCGGCTTCCGTGGAAGATTCAGGCGACGATATGGTGGCCATTGCCATGACCGAAGCCAGTGCGAATAGCGCGGACCCCATGAGCCTCAAACAAAAAATGGAGGCGGCCGGTATTGAGGTGGCCGGAGAGGATGAAGAAAGCGCGGTTGAACCAGTCAAACCGGCGCGGGTGATCCGAAGCTGGAAATTGCCAGACTACCGCATTTTAAAAACCATAGAAGATGATGACGATAAAATTGAAGCGGATTTTGAAGGCGTGAGCCGCACCTTAAAAGAGACGCTGACCAGTTTCGGGGTGGACGCCAACGTAGTGGGCATCAATCCCGGGCCGACGGTTACCCAGTATGAAGTTCAGCCCGCTTCGGGCGTTAAAATTACGGCCATCGCTTCCCTGGCGGACGACCTGGCCTTGGCCCTAAAGTGCGGCCAGGTGAGGGTGGTGGCGCCGATTCCGGGCAAGGCCACGGTTGGTATTGAAGTGCCCAACACCAAAGGGCGAATCGTGACGTTTAAAGAGTTGATCGTCCAAGATGTGTTTTTAGACTCGTCCAAGAAGCTGGCGGTGGCTTTGGGTAAAGATATTTCAGGAGCCACATTTGTGGCGGGCCTTAAAGAAATGCCGCACGTGATTATCGCCGGTTCGACCGGTTCGGGAAAAAGCGTTTGCGTGAACACCCTGATCGCCAGTCTCATTTTTAAATATACGCCGGAGGAATTACGGTTAGTTTTGGTGGATCCGAAAAGGGTAGAAATGACCATCTATCAGGGACTACCTCACCTGGCATTGCCCGTCATGAACGATTCCAAAGAAGCCCACCTGGCCCTGAAGTGGCTGGTACGTGAAATGGAAGAACGCTATGAACTTTTGGCCAAAATGGGTTCCAGGGATATCGACAGCTATAACGCCAAGGTAGCCCAGAAACGAGCGGCGGGGGAGACAGACCAATACCCCATGTATTACATCGTGGTGCTAGTGGATGAGCTGGCGGACCTGATGATGGTAGCTAAAGACCAGGTGGAAGAATCCATTACCCGGCTGGCCCAAATGGCCCGGGCAGTGGGCATTCATCTGGTTTTGGCGACCCAGAGACCCAGCGTAGAAGTGATTACGGGCATTATTAAGGCCAATTTCCCGTCCCGTATCGCTTTCCAGGTGGCCTCCAAAGTGGATTCCCGAACGATTCTCGATATGAACGGGGCGGAGTCACTTTTAGGCCGTGGAGATATGCTTTACCTGCCGCCTGGCGCGCCCAAGCCCGTTCGGTTGCAAGGGGCCTTTGTGACTATCGAGGAAATTGAACGACTGGTTGACTTTTGGAAAGAGCAGGGCGGGCCTCAATATTCGGCCGACATACACGCCACGAAGAACAACAAAGACGTGGTCATGGAAGAATCCCAGGACGAGCTTTACAACGAAGCGGTTCAAATCATTCTTCGGTCCAAACAGGCCTCGACCTCCTTTTTACAACGCCGTTTGAAGGTGGGGTATAGTAGGGCCGCCAGGCTTTTGGATGACATGGAACTGCGGGGCGTGGTGGGACCGGCGGACGGCAATAAACCCCGTAAAATCATGGGGGTAGTCGAGGGAGATCCTCTTGACGGAGGCGAGGAAGCGATTGATGAAAGTTTTAACTAAGGTTTTAGTAGCTTTTTTGGGGGCGGCCATTTTTGCCGGGGGGGCGCTGGCGGATTCGGATTCCCAGGTCCTTTCGGTTTCGGAAGTTTCCCAAAAAGTGGAGGACGCGCAGGATTCGGTGGATGATGTCCAAATGAAACTGGAAATGACCATGAAGGACAGTTTGTCAGGGCAGGAACAGCACCAAAACGGCCTCATTCAGATTAAATCGCCCGATAAAGTTTACGTTCATTATGACAAACCCAACGAGCAATATTTGTACGTGGACGGGGATTCGATGCAGATGTATCAGCCGGTTCAAAAAACCGTCTACGTCCAGAAAAACGGCAAAGGAAAAGATGACTCCCCTTTTTATCTGGGAGTGGGCCGGGCGCTTGAAAAGTATATTAAAGTGAGCCGGGTTTCGATTATTAAGGATTCGGGAGACGAGATCGTGCTGCTTTTCATTCCACTGGACGATAACCAGGGGTTTGACCGCATGAAAGTTTCGATTCACAAAAAAGACTGGTGGCCCTATGAGATGGAGGTGGAAACGCCTTCAATGACCACCAAGGCCGATTTTAAGGATATTGTTTTTAACAAGGCCGTACCGGATAGTTTATTTCAATTTACGCCGCCTCAAGACGCGCAGGTGGTGGAAGGTGGAGCCTTCTAATGAGCATTGGATATGAATTGAAAACGGCCCGCGAGGCAAAAAAAATCACGCTGGACGCGATTTCCCAAAAAACCAAGATTTCAGTGAAATATTTGGAACATTTGGAGCAGGATGAATTTGACGTGTTCCCATCGCAAACTTACGCCAAAAGCTTTATCCGGGCCTATTCAAAAGTAGTGGGGCTGGATCCGTCGGTGATGACCCGCCAGTTCAAAGCGGAAGTGAAACCGAAAGAAGTCCGTATTGAACCCATGAACGCTGAAGCCGAAATGGAAAAGGGTTCGGCATGGAGTCCGATCGCTTCCTTGGCGCCCGTTTCGCGGCGCAACGAGATTCATGACGATCCTGAACTGGAACAATTACAGGAAGAATACGCCGAACCTTTCCGCCGGGAACCCTCGGCCCTGCGTAACAAGCGCGTCAGGTCGGCCCGGCGGGTTAAATGGCTGAAGGTATTGGGAACGGTTTCGGTTTTTATTTTCGGTTTCGTTCTTTTAGCGGGGGTATTTTATTACACGCAAAAGGGTCCTTCGGATATCCAGTTGAGCCAACTGGCGCCTAAGGCGCCCGTAGCGGCGGAGCCTGCCGCGGTTTCGAGCGCGACGGCGTTGAACGTGCCGGATAAATACCAGCATTTGGTGTTGAAGGGTCTGGATAAGTCCTGGGTCCAGGTGGTGACGGATGACGGCAAGAATACGTCCGAAGTCGACATGGACGAGGGCGACGTGAAGGTTTATCAGGCGGTCAGGAATTTTAAAGTTAAAATCGGCAACGCGGGCGGCGTGGATATCCAGTACAACGGCAAGGCCCTGGGTGTTTTAGGCGTCACGGGCCAGGTGGTTGAGATCGATTTGCCCGCCACCGAAGACGATGATTCAACCGATCAAAGTTGACCAAATTTAAACACTAACAATTTCTTTGAGGTGATCTATGGCGGATACCTATTCTTTTGACGTGGTTTCGGAAGTCGATCTGCAGGAAGTGGACAATGCGGTGAACCAAGCCATGAAGGAAATTACCCAGCGCTACGACTTCAAAGGCAGCATTAGCAAAATTGAGCTGAAAAAAGCTACGAAAGAACTGGAGCTGGTGGCAGATAACGAATCACGGCTGACCGCGGTGGTCGATATTTTGCGAAGCAAGCTGATTAAACGGAATATCTCGCCCAAAGCCATGGATTTTCAAAAGCTGGAACCGGCTTTTAGCGGTACGGTCAATCAAAAGGTCAAAATCGTCAGCGGCATGCCCATGGAATCCTGCAAGGAAATCGTGAAATTGGTGAAGGATTCCAAACTCAAGGTCCAAGCCTCCATTGTGGATGAAAAAGTCCGCATTTCGGGTAAGGCAAAGGACGATCTTCAGGAAGCCATGCAGATGATCCGCACGGCGGACCTTAAAGTGGCCGTCCAGTTCAATAATTTCAGGTAGTTTTATAAGGCGGAGTATGTCAAAAAAAATAGTCGCTCTGGATCCGCTGGCCGACCTTTACCGCGAGACCCTGGATTCCTGCGTCGCCCTGTGGCCTCTCTTTTTTATCCGTATCGGGTTTCTGTTTTTGAATTTGGCGTTTTTGGTCTTGGGTTTGGCGGTTTGCTGCTGGCCTTTTCTTCAATTGCTGATGGGTCATTGGAGCGATTTCGGCACCGGCAATGTCAAAAGCTGGATGAGCGAGATCAATTGGATGGATTATTTCGGCGATTTTAAAATACTCATAATGGTGGGTTTATTCGCGGCTTTTTATATCACTTTTGTCGGTTTCTTTTTGGCCTTTTTTGACGCCGCAGTTTATTGTCAGTTCAACCGGTATCAAAAAAATGGATTGGCTTTTTCCTGGCGGTCTTTTTTTGACGGCGGTATTCAAAAGATGATGCCCATGATAGGGCTTCAGTGCGCCTGGTTGCTGGCGGCTTTGGGAGTGCTTATGGGTCTTGTTTTTGCGGCGGTTTTGGGTGTTTTGATGGAAAAACTGCTGCCTTGGTGGATCGGTTTATTATTGGCCGTCCCATTCGGTTTGGCGGCGGTTTTAATAATGCTGGTGTTGGGGACGGGCGCGACTCTTTCGGCGGCGTACCTGGTGGATGGCCATGGAATATGGGATTCCGTTAAAGAAGGCACCGCGCGGGCCATTCAACATAAAGGCCGGGCCATCTGGGCCAATCTCTTGATGACTTTCATTTACTTTATATTTTTTATGGCGTTTACGGTGGTTTTCGGAGCGTTGACCATGATTCCATTGATTGGAATTCTTTTCATGGTTTTTAAATTTTTGGTCACATCCGCTTTGGCGATCGGGTTCAACATTTACATGACATCCTTGAACGTGGCTCTGCAGCTTGAGCCAAAAGAATCGCGTTGAACTTTACCGCCGCCCGGGGGATGGTTTTAGGCGCCACCGCCTACGCCGAAGCCGACAAGATCGTCCAGCTTTACACGCTTCAATTGGGTCGGGTAAGGGCCGTCGTTAAGGGTATCCGGAAACCCAAGAGCAAACTGGCTTCTTCCATCGATCTTTTTACCGAATCCACTTTCTCGCTTCATAAAAAAGCTTCCGGGTCGCTCTATGTTTTGGGCCAGGCCAAAATTTTAAACAGCCATGCCGATTTGAAAAAGGATTTCGTGGCGATTACAACCCTCCAGGTACTGGCTGAAATGGTTTCTCAAGCCACGCCCGAAGGGGAACCCCATTCCGAAATTTACGCTTTATTGAAAGAAACACTCGACGCTTTAAAAAAGGAACCTAAGTCTAATGAATCGCTTTTGATGGCCTTTGGTCTTAAGTTGATGGAATTTTTGGGTTATCCCCTGGAATTGGAAACTTGCGGCGAGTGCGGCGAAACTTTAGAAGGTAAAAAAGTTTATTTGATACCCCATCGGGGAGGCGCCCTTTGTGAATCCTGCCAGGGATCGGGGTCCGCCCGCTTTCAGGTGAGCCCCATGGGTTTGGAAGTTTTGAAAAAACTGAGGCGGACCGCGGCGGACCGGGTACATGTGCTGAAATTGAAGCCTCATTTTTCACGGCAGCTTTTGTTCACGGTGACCGGTTATTTGGAGCGGACATTTGAGAAATCTTTTAAAACGCCGGAGTATTATTCCAAGGTTCTGCCTTTGGAGCGGGAATGATCATTATTTTGATGGGTGTGGCGGGGGATGCGGCAAGACGACGGTGGGCAAGCAAATGGCTTTAGCCCTTCACTGCCCTTTTTATGACGCCGATGATTTTCACTTACCGGAATCCCGCCAGAAGATGAGCCGGGGAGAGGCTTTAACCGATGAGGATCGTCAACCCTGGCTGGAAGAGTTGAATCGCCAAATGAAAATGTGGGAAAATCAAAGTCCCCGGACGATTTTGGCATGTTCGGCGTTAAAACAAAATTACCGTGATTTTTTATCCAAAGGGTCTGATATTCACTGGGTCTATCTCCGCGGCGACAAAAGGACAATCCATCAACGGCTTGAACAACGTCAAGGGCACTATGCGACAGCTCAATTAGTGGAAAGCCAGTTTGCAATCTTGGAAGAGCCTCAAAATGCGATTGTTTTAGATATTTTGACTGCTCCTGAAAGGCTTGTGGAGGCGTTAATTCCTCATTTTTGAGCCGAAACTCATTGTTTCCGGCGTAGTATCAGTGTTTTTTCCCCAAAAATCCTTGATTTCAAAAGCTCCCTGCCTATACTTGACTTTCTTGTCAACTATCAAGACCATTGTTTGTAAGCAGTTTTAAAGAGTAAAAGGGGCCTTTTGTCATGAAGTTCTCATCCACTGAAGAATATGGTCTGCGTTGCATGCTGCAGATGGCCAAAAAAGGTCCGCAGGGCACCATGACCATCCTGGAACTCTCCCAAAAAGAAGAGATGACGTCCGCCTATGTGGCCAAGATCATGAGCGCTTTGCGCCGGGGCGGATTAGTCCAAAGTATCCGGGGGCAAAGCGGGGGTTATAAGCTGGCCCGTCCCGCCCAGGAAATTAACGTGAATGACGTTTTACTGGCCTTGGGGGGAAAATTCTTCTCAAAAGAGGAGTATTGCACCACTACCGGAAGCCATGCCGCCTGCGTGCACTCCATGGATTGTTCCATCCGGTCCGTCTGGACGGGCCTAGAAATCGCCATGACCAATTACTTGAAGAAGTGCCGGTTGTCCGATCTGGTACAGACTGAGTCGGGCATGGAAGCTTGGCTGGCAAAGCCGGCGTTGGATCCAGCTCCCGTGGCCGCGGCCGGCGAAAAAAGCGCTGAAAGAAAATAAAAATGAACCCTAAAGTACAGGAACCCTCAGTCGAAAAAGTCACTTCCGAAGAATACAAATACGGCTTTGTGACCGATATCGAGGCGGATTCGGCCCCTCCGGGGCTGAACGAAGACATTATCCGTTTTATTTCCCACAAAAAAAAGGAACCCCCGTTTCTTTTGGAGTGGCGCTTAAAGGCCTACCGCCAGTGGCTGAAAATGAAAACCCCCGAATGGGCGTACGTTCAATACCCGCCAATTGATTACCAGGATATTATTTATTACTCGGCGCCCAAAGCCGGTCCCAAGAGTTTGGATGAGGTTGATCCTGAAGTTTTGAAAACCTTTGAAAAGCTCGGTGTGCCCATGGAAGAGCGGGCCATGCTGGCGGGGGTCGCGGTGGACGCCGTATTTGACAGCGTTTCCGTGGGAACGACCTTTAAGAAAAAACTTGGAGAGATGGGTGTTATCTTTTGTTCTTTTTCTGAAGCGGTTCATGAACATCCCGAACTCATCGAGCAATACCTGGGTTCGGTGGTTCCTTACAACGATAACTTTTACGCGTCCTTAAACAGCGCGGTGTTTACGGACGGTTCCTTCTGCTATATCCCCAAGGGTGTCCGTTGCCCGATGGAATTATCCACTTACTTCCGCATTAACGCGGCTAAGACGGGCCAATTTGAAAGAACGTTGCTCATCGCCGATGAAGACGCTTATGTCAGCTATCTCGAAGGCTGCACGGCCCCCATGCGCGACGAAAACCAGTTGCACGCCGCGGTGGTGGAACTGGTGGCTTTAAAAGGCGCCGAAATCAAATATTCCACCGTTCAAAACTGGTATCCGGGCGATAAAGACGGCAAGGGCGGTATTTATAACTTTGTGACCAAACGCGGCGCCTGTCGCGGCGATCATTCCAAGATTTCCTGGACCCAGGTGGAAACGGGTTCGGCCATTACCTGGAAATACCCCAGCTGTATTCTGCAGGGCGACAATTCGGTCGGTGAGTTCTACTCCGTGGCGGTGGTGAACAACATGCAGCAAGCGGATACCGGAACGAAGATGATCCATTTGGGCAAAAACACCAAAAGTACCATTGTTTCCAAGGGTATTTCGGCGGGCAAGGGGCAGAACACCTACCGGGGTTTGGTGCGCATCCAGCCGGCGGCGGAGAACGCCCAAAACTACACCCAGTGTGATTCACTCCTGATGGGGGACAAATGCAGCGCCCATACCGTGCCTTATATCGAGGTCAAAAACAACAGCGCTAAGGTGGGGCATGAAGCCTCCACTTCCAAGATCGGCGAAGACCAGATTTTTTATTGCCAGCAGCGCGGCCTGTCCAAGGAAGACGCGGTTAATTTGATCGTCAACGGTTTTTGTAAGGAAGTTTTCCGCAAGCTTCCCATGGAATTCGCGGTGGAAGCGCAGAAGCTCCTCAGCGTCAGTTTGGAAGGATCGGTAGGGTAAATCACAATGGAGAAACCAATGCTTATCATTAAGGGTCTGAAGGCCAAAGTTGAAGATAAACAAATTTTAAACGGAATTGATCTGACGATTAATCCTGGCGAAGTGCACGCCATTATGGGGCCGAACGGCTCGGGTAAAAGTACTCTGGCCCATGTGTTGTCGGGCCGTCCCGGCTACGAGATTACGGGCGGGGAAGTCACGCTTGATGGCAAAGACTTGCTTTCTCTATCTCCCGAAGATCGAGCCCGTGCGGGTGTTTTTTTAGCTTTTCAATATCCGGTTGAAATTCCCGGGGTGAATAACACCTATTTTTTAAAAGCCGCATTGAACGCCATTCGTAAATTCAAAGGCCAGGAAGAACTCGACGCTATTGATTTTTTGGAACTGGTGAAAGCCAAGTTAAAACCGCTGAAAATGAACGAGTCCATGCTGCAGCGCGCGGTGAACGAAGGTTTTTCGGGCGGTGAAAAGAAAAAGAATGAAATTCTTCAAATGGCGGTTTTGGAACCCAAACTGGGCATTCTGGATGAAACCGACTCGGGCCTCGACATCGACGCGCTTAAAGTCGTGGCGGATGGCGTCAACGCCTTACGCGGAAAAAATCGTTCGTTCCTGATAGTTACCCACTATCAGCGTTTGCTCGATTACATCGTGCCTGACCAGGTTCACGTTTTGGCAGACGGTAAAATCATTAAGACGGGCGGCAAGGAATTGGCACGGGAACTGGAAGAAAAGGGTTACGGCTGGCTGACTGGTGAAAAGAAAGAAGCGAAAGTTTAAATGTCGACCTTAATGACTCAAGACCTTTATGTATCGTCTTTTCCCCGACTCGAAGCGAAACTGCCGGGGCAAGATGCCGCTTGGCTCAAAGCCCTGCGTCTCCAAGCGTTGGAACGGTTTAAACAAACGGGGTTTCCAACGGACGAACTAGAAAACTGGAAATACACGAACCTTTCGTTGACCCTTTTGAAAGAGTCTTTTGCTTTTGAAACGGCCACTTCCACTGCGGCTGTGGCAACCCAACTGAAAAAAGCCGGATTCGATGTGGATAAGGCCCATTTGATGGTCTTTATTAATGGCCGGTTTTCAAAGGAATTTTCTTCTTTAAAGCCTTTGGCCAAAGGTATCACCGTTCAAAATATGGCTTCATCCCTTTCCAGTGAAACGGTGAAAGCTTTTGTGGGCAAGATTGCCCCTTCTCAAAATAGGGCTTTTACGGCCTTAAACACCGCTTTCTTTACGGACGGCCTCTTTGTTCAATTGGAAGCGGGTAAGGTTTTGGATGCCCCCATTCATGTGGTTTATTTGTCCGCCAACGGCAATCAAACGACCCAGTCCCATGTGAGAAATCTTTTGGTTCTCGGCGACGACAGCAAAGTTAACGTGATCGAGCATTATTGGGGTGAAAACCTCAGCGCTTATTTCACCAACGTGGTGACGGAAGCGGCTATGGCCAAGGGAAGCTCACTCGATCACACCAAAATCGGACTGGAAGATATCAAGGGTTATCACATCGGTTCTTTAATTGCTCTGCAAGAAGAGGGAAGCCGTTTGTCCTCCCGCCTTTTTTCCATTGGGGGCGCCTTGACCCGCAATGAAATTGAAACAACTTTGTCACAGAAAAAAGCAGAGTGTGTATTGGAAGGGCTTTATCTGGCTAAAGAAAAGCAGCATGTAGATACCCGGACCTTTATCGATCATCTGTCGCCCAACTGTAACAGTCATGAGGTTTATAAAGGTGTGGCGGATGGACAGGCCACGGCTGTTTTTGACGGACGCATTTTGGTCCGCGAGAACGCCCAAAAGACCGACGCCCGGCAGTCCAATAAAAATCTTCTTCTAACCAAGGAAGCGAAGGTTTATTCCAAACCCCAGCTTCAAATTTACGCCGATGACGTGAAATGCTCCCATGGCTCGGCCACGGGCCAGATAGACGAGGAAGCTCTCTTTTATCTTCAGTCCCGCGGCATCAGCCGGGATGAAGCCAAGAAAGTTTTGGTTTACGCCTTCGCCGGTGAAATGGTGGAAAAAATCGAAAGCGCTTACTTGAAACCAGCTTTAAAGAAACTCGTGGATAACTGGATGGAGGTTCATTAATGCCAACCTCTCACCCGGTTTCCCATCAAGAACTTGGTTCTAAACCACAAACCTTTGACGTTCAAAAATTCCGGAAAGACTTTCCGATTTTGACCCGGCAGGTTCATGGCAAGCCACTGATTTATCTGGATAACGCCGCGACCACCCAAAAGCCTTTATCGGTTATTGAAGCTGAAAACCGCTATTACCAGGAATACAACTCTAACATTCACCGGGGCGTGCATTCGCTAAGCCAACAGGCCACCAAAGCTTATGAAGACGCGCGTGTTAAAATCCAAAAGTTCCTCAACGCCGCCCATTCCAGCGAAATTATTTATACCCGGGGTGCTACTGAAGGCATCAATCTGGTTGCTCAAACCTGGGGGCGGCAGAATATTCAAGCGGGTGATGAAATCCTTATCTCGGCCATGGAACATCATTCCAACATCGTGCCCTGGCAGATGCTTTGCGGGGAAAAAGGCGCTATTTTGCGGGTTGTTCCCATCAATGACGCGGGGGAATTGCTGATGGATGAGTTTAAAAAACTCATCACGCCCAAAACCAAATTGGTGGCGGTGACCCATGTTTCCAACGCCTTGGGAACCATTAATCCGGTTGCCGAAATCATTGAATACGCCCATTCGAAAGGTGTGCCGGTTTTAATTGATGGCGCCCAATCGGTGCCCCACGTGAAGGTGGATGTGCAGGCGCTGGATTGCGATTTTTACGTTTTCTCCGGCCATAAAATTTACGCCCCGACGGGCATCGGCGTTTTGTACGGCAAACTGAAACATTTGGAAGCCATGCCGCCTTATCAGGGCGGCGGCGACATGATCGCTTCGGTGACATTTCAAAAGACGATTTACGCCAAGCCGCCCAATAAGTTTGAAGCAGGCACCCCCCATATCGCGGGCGTCATTGGATTGGGCGCGGCGCTTGATTATGTTTTATCCATCGGCTTGGATAAAATCGCCGCTCATGAACACGAACTCTTGGTTTACGGCACGGCAGCCCTTTCGAAAATAAAGGAAGTTCGTATCATTGGAACAGCTTCGGCGAAGGCCGGAGTGATTTCCTTTACCCTGGGCGACATTCATCCCCATGATATCGGCACCATTTTGGATAAACAGGGCGTGGCCATTCGGGCGGGACATCATTGCGCCCAGCCGGTGATGGAACGGTTTGATATTCCGGCGACCGCCAGGGCGTCTTTCGGCCTTTACAACACCCGGCAGGAAATTGATGTTTTGGTCCTGGCGATTCAAAAGACTTTGGAGGTTTTCGCCTAATGTCCGACTTCAGCGATCTTTACCAAGACCTCATTCTCGACCACCAAAAAAATCCCCGCAACTTTGGGGAATTGGCCGGCGCGAATCATCACGCCGACGGCTATAACCCCTTGTGCGGTGACAAGCTCTCGCTCTTTTTAAAATTGGACGATCAGGGAACCATTCAGGACATTCATTTCAAGGGTTCGGGCTGCGCCATTTCAAAGGCTTCCGCTTCCATGATGACGGTGGCTTTAAAAGGAAAGAAAACGGTTGAGGCGGAAAAGATGTTTCACGAGTTTCATGACATGGTCATGGGAAAAATCGATAAAGCCCCCGAGGACCTGGGCAAATTGAAGGTGTTTGAAGGTGTCAAAGAGTATCCGGCCCGCGTCAAATGCGCCAGCCTGGCCTGGCACACGATGGAAGCGGCCCTTCACAATGAAAAAGACACTGTTACGACCGACGACGGCAAAGGAAGCGAATCATGAGCAATTACGAACTCGTCACGGTCTCCCGGGACTGCAAAGTCATTACTATTCCTTATGGAACCGAAAGCCTTTTGTTTAAGGACGAAAAAGTTTATATCACCCAAACCCTGGGCGGCAGTTTTACGGTCCAACGGGACAACGGCCAATTAGCCCGGGTTTCGGGCACGGATGCGGACGCCATCGGCAAGGAAGTCCCGGCGGAAGCCAAGGTTTTCAAGATGGAATACGACGACGAGCCGGTGGATGAAAAAACCGTCGAACAAAATGTCTGGGAACAGCTTAAAACCTGTTATGACCCCGAAATTCCGGTCAATATTGTGGAATTGGGACTGATTTATGGTTGTGTCATTAAGGCCATACCCGAAGGCGGTAAAAGGGTGGAGGTGGTGATGACCCTCACGGCTCCCGGTTGCGGCATGTCGACCGTGCTGAAGAATGAAATTGAGGAAAAACTCAACCGTATCAAGGGTGTCCGGGAATCTTATGTGGAAGTCACGTTTGAACCGCCCTGGAACCAATCGCTCATGACCGAAGCCGCCCGGCTTCAATTAGGCATGATGTAAAAGATTTTAGCCTAAACCGTTTCCTCCTTTTCCCTGGGCCGACTTCATTACTTGGGGTATCTTATCGGCCGAACACTGGTTTGAAAGAGACTTATGGTTTTTCGGATTTTTATCGTTTTCATCTTATTGGGTTTCGCGGTATTGGTAGCTGCTGAAGAAAAAAATCCGGTTGAAAACATCTCCACAGCGCCTTGGGTGGTGTTGACTCCCGCGGATATCCAGCGGGTTATCGTAGACGAATCTTTCGAGGAGGATGGTTTAATCGCGGAGGACATCCCGTCCGGCGGCGACCCCTTGAAACTTTCCCATTATGACGAGGATCTGGCCGAGTTTAAAAAATCCCGATTTACACCGGGGGTAGATGAGTTATTAACGGCGACTCCGACGATGACCCCCGCAGTTGAGTTGACTAAAAACGCTTATACTCCCAAACCCACATTTAGCGTCAGCCGCACCGCCACGGCGACCCTGACTTGCACTCCGACTTCCCGGGAAACACCCAGGATTCATTGAAATTGTGTTCGCGATTTAAGTGTAACAAAGGTTTTAAAAACGGACAGACACGTCAATTCCGCCGCCCAGGGCGACCGAATCCTGAAGATCGGGAACGCTCCGGGTAATGCCGGCAAGATCAAGGCTGAAGTTCGAATTAAAGTATCCCGCGCCGAAGGTCCATAACTGCTGTCCTGAAATATCATCCGCGAAGGTTCCCAAACGGATGACCAAGCCGCCCGGGTAATAGCGCTCCATTCCGGCCTTCCAATGGGTCGTCTGGTTCACCCATGAAACCTCGGCTTCCAAGAAGGTGTTTTTATCCGGAGGCGCGATGGCGATTCCCAGTTTGGTGGTGTAAGGGAAAGGCTGAACCACGGTGACGCTGGAAGAAGGTCCGCTTAAAACATCCTGACCAGTTGTTGGATCTAAAGTATAGTTTTGCTGTTGGGCCTGCCAATTGTAGTTGGATTGAATATTTTGGATCATCAAACCCACGTTCAGCATATCGCTGATTTTTGCGTATAAACCCAAATCCATACTGAGTCCCAGTCCAGAGGTTGAGGAAATTTCAGTATATTGGTAACCGGTGCCCGAAGGAGCGCCTTGCGTGTAAGTTCCGGTGAGAGAGGTTTGGGTATATTGGGTGCCGTAATGATATTTCAGGCTGCCTCCCACCGACAAAAACTGGAAAGAGCTAAGTGGTAGCGGCATGGCGTAGCTAAGAATAAAGGTTTCAATCTGCTGGGTGGTTTGAAGGTAATTCAGGTTGTAACTCGACCCCGCCGTGACCGCGTTATTGGAACGGTCATTGAAGAGCGCCAGAGCGCCCTGGGAAGCGGTGTAATTCAGGTTCTGGTCGTAAATGACGCCGAAACTGAGACTTCCATATTGAACGCCGAAAAGGCCGGAATATTCCTGAAGGCGCTGGACCGGGTCTTGCCCGGATTGAATGGAATTCGCCGGGCTGAACCTCAGGATAGCCGAGTTGGTATTGCTGGTATCAAAGGCGGAAAAACCCGAAGCGATATCCCAAGAGCCGCCGCCGTCCGGCACCGCTTCCAGCGCGGGATTCCAGTAAAGGCCAAAAATACCCAAGGGGGCCGCCGAAACCGCGTATCCAATCGCCATTCCCCGGGCGTCCTGGGCTCGGAGCGCGGAGGGAAAAAAGATTAAAACTAAAAAAAGCCAAAGAAGCCGTTTGTTCATGGGCGCTATCTTAAACGAGTGGTAGGTTTAAAATCAAAAAAAACGGGACTTTTCCGGAGAAAAGGTCCGGACCGCCCGGTTTTTGTCTGAATTAAGATTTCGATTGTTCGAAGGCCTTGTTACAATCGGGCCATGATTTCTCATTTGGGACGGGTCCGAAAAATTCCGCCACGGTTTCATTGGGTTTGGGTTTTACTGGCGGTTATCACCTGGGGCGGGCGCCAGTGGAATCAGAACCATCTTTTCTCTCCGGTTATTTTTTTAAAGGGTGTTTTACTTTTGGGACTGGCTGGCGCGATTTACGCGACGGCGTGCCGCCGCAGGCCAGGATTCTTATTTTTGGGCTTTTTTCCGTTACTCTGGCTGGCCGCATCCCAATTTCAATGGGAAGTTTGCGCCCAGATGGATAATGCGTACTGGATATGGCTGGCCGTTTTTCTTTTGAGCGAATTATTTCTTTTCGTCTTAACCGACGGGCGGAAGATTTTAACCCTGGTGGCTCCTTTATGGGTTGTTCTTTCGGCGCTTTTCCCCTTTTCCCTTTTTCAATTTTTGTCCTTTGGATGGATAAAGGACGGGTTGTTTTTCAAAAAAACGCGGTGGGTCCGTTATGGTTTTCCGCTGGCAGGGCTAACCGTCTGGCTGTTTCTTAAAAGATATCCGCCGTTTCACTTTTTATGGTATGACGTTTTTGAGGTGTTTTTTAACGATCTTTTTATCTCGTTTTTTTTCCTGGGATGGCTGGGCGCCTTGAGTTTTTCAACGAGGAAAACGTCCTGGTTTCCGGCTTTCGGACCCCTGTTTTTACTCCCCCTGGGAATGATCTTTCTTTCCGATCCCGAACCTTATTCGCCTTTTCGTCAGGCCGTTTTGAGATGGGTATTGGTTTTCTTCGCGGGATTTGGATTGGAAAGCTTCAGGCGTGATTTGATGGACCGCAGCTGGCATGGACGGCTTCTTTGGCTTGTATTGGGATTCGCCTTTTTTGGCGGAGTTTTATGATGAATGGAACCAATTGAATTTGGATTTTTATTTGAACGGGTCTGAAAGAATCTTTTGTTTTTAGCATGATTTTTACTCTTCCACACGTCTAAAAACCCGGATGGAATAGGGAAACTTCGGTTTTTCCCGGCGGACATTTATGGTAAACTCCGCTTGATTTACGCATTTTCCCGGAGGCAATCCCGTGAGGTTTTTAAAAACTTTATTCTTTTTTCTATCGATGCCGGTTTTGGTTTTCGCGCAGGCTGGAGTTTCCCCGAGCGTGACGGTCGCCGTCGCGGGGTCCTCCTCGACAGCTTCCCCCAAAATATATTGCGCCCATCCGAATTTTGACTTTCATAATGTCGAAGAGGGCGGGGATATTATCCATTTGTTCCATATCGTAAACCGGGGCAATGGCGTTCTTATTATCGATAATGTTTCAACTTCCTGCGGCTGCACGGCGGCGGTCGAGGATAAAAAAGAAATCCCTCCCGGAGGCCGCGGGGTCATCAAGGCCACTTATCACACCAAGGGACGGCCCGGGCACGCCACTAAGATTATCACCGTCACCTCCAACGACCCGGTTAACCCGAGCTATCAAATGAAGCTGGATATGACGGTTGTCCGCGACATCGACGTGGAGCCGGAAAAAATTTACCTGTACAACATCCAGCACGGCCAGCCCCAGACCACTACGGTTAAGATCATGGGAAAACCGAACATGTCTCTTAAGATTTTGTCCGCTCAATCCGCCAACGGCGCCGTAACGGTGAGCAGCATTACTCCTTATGTTGATCCGGCGACTCATCGTTACGGAGCGACTCTTCAGGTGGATGTTCCTTCCAGCCATGACATCGGCAATTTCGCGGATACGATTAAGGTCCAAACCAGCAGCAAAAAGAAGCCCGAATTGGATATTGATGTTTGGGGAGAGGTGGTCGGGAAGTTCACTTATTCGCCCCAAACGATTTATTTCGCGCCCCATCAAAACAACCCGATCACGGTTTCTTTTACGGCGCAGGATACCCAGCATTTCACGATCCGCAAGGTGGAGTCGGTCCATCATTTGGCCAGACCCGCCGTGAAAAAGGTTAATTTTGGAAATGGAGTGGAGCAGTATCAGGTGGTGATCGATCCTCCGAAGAGTCTGTCAGCGGACAGCGACGGTAAAGATTCGATCTTAGTCACAACCAACGATTTGGAGCAGCCGCAGGTAGCGATTGACGTTCAAGTTTCAAAATAAAACCGGGAACGTCAAAACCAGGACACGGCCGAGCCGAATATAACAAAACAATTGGGGAAGGTTCTTATGGCAACCGTGTTAAGTCAAGCCGACGCAGGTTTAGAAGATATCATCGCGACGAGCACGTCCATCTGCTCGATTGAAAACGGCGTTTTGGCTTACCGAGGTTATAACATCGACGAGCTGGCCGAATACGCCAATTTCGGCGAAGTGACCTACCTTTTGCTGTACGGCAAACTGCCGACCCGCGCCGAACTGGAAACCCTGGAAAAGGCCGTGGCCGAAGGCGGCAAATTGCCGGCCGAGCACCTGAAGCTTATCAAACAATTTCCCTTGGGCGTTCCGCCGATGGATTGGCTGCGGACGGCGGTCTCGGCCCTTTCGTTTTATGACCCGGACTATAAAGACAACAGCCATGAAGCCAATCTGCGTAAAGCCATCCGCCTAACGGGTCAAATGACCACGCTGGTGACGGGTTATGACCGCTTGCGCAATGGCAAGGAGGTTTTGGAACCCAAGGCGGGAAAAAGCCAGGCCTGGAACTTTCTTTATCAATTGACGGGCAAAGAACCGGATGAGGTTTCCTATAAGGCGTTTGACGTCTGCCTGATCCTGCACGCCGACCATGAGTTGAACGCTTCCACTTTTTCCGCGCGGGTGACCGCGGCGACTTTAAGCGATATTCATTCGGCGGTGACTTCCGCCATCGGAACCCTGAAGGGGTCGCTTCATGGCGGAGCGAACGAACAGGTGATGATCATGTTGCAAAAAGTCGGGGATGACTCCAAGATCGAGAGCTGGATCCACGACGCCCTGGGCCGTAAGGAACGCATCATGGGGTTTGGCCACCGGGTTTACAAACACGGAGACCCCCGCGCCAAGCATCTGATGAAGCTGTCCGAGATTTTGGGCAAGGTGAAGGGTGAAAACAAGTGGTACGAGATGTCCAGGGTCATTGATAAAGTGGTTCAAAAGGAGAAGGGTCTGCTGCCCAATGTGGACTTTTATTCGGCTTCCACCTACCACTATCTGGGTATTCCAACCGATCTTTTCACGCCGGTTTTCGCCTGCAGCCGGGTGACAGGCTGGACCGCCCACGTTTGCGAGCAGTTATCCCATAACCGCCTGATCCGCCCGCGGGCGGAATATTTAGGCGCCCGGAACCAGCATTACGTCCCCATTGACAAGCGCTGAAACGGCTTTTCGCCCTCCTTTTAGTGGGAGTCCGGAGACTTTCTTCAGCTAAAATGGTTCTCAAGCCCGAATTTTAAATTCGGGCTTCTTTATTTATAAGGATTCAACGCCCCTATGCCGGACACTCAGGACTTTAAATTTTCCTTCAAGCTCTATTTGCGGCTTTTGGGCTATCTCCGGCCTTACCGCGCCAGGGTGGTTTTGGCCCTGGTTTGCATGATTTTATCCGCGGGAACCACCGCTTTTGTGATGTACCAGCTCAAGCCGATTACGGAAGGCGCTTTTTTAAAAACCGACAATCCAGCGGTTACTTTCCAGCATTTGGTTTATTGGACCCTGCCGCTGACTTTCCTGGTCGCCATCCTCCGGGCGCTCAGCGGCTATGGATCGGATTATCTCAACCGTTATCTGGGCCAAAGGGTGGTTCAGAACCTGCGCAACGATCTTTACGCCCATTTTCTCAAGATGCCGATGTCTTTTTTCAACACGCACCGGACGGGTGTTTTAGCCGCCCGCATCACCAATGACGTCCAGGTGCTTCAGGATTCCATGACCAATATTGTGGGTCAGGGAACCAAATCGGCTTTGACGGTGATCGCCCTGGCCGGTCTTCTTTTTTACCTGGATTGGCAATTGGCGCTTTTGGCCTTGGTGGTTTTCCCCGTGGGGCTTTATCCCATCTTCCGTTATGGCCGCAAAATCCGTCATTCCTCCGGCGAGGGCCAGCGATTGCTGGCGGACTTGAACGCCCAGCTTCATGAGACCCTGGCGGGTATCCGGGTGGTCAAAGCCTTCGGTATGGAAGAAGTTGAGAAACAAAAATTTAAGCGGACCAACGACAAGTTTTTCGGCACCGCCATGAGGATGAACCGGGCGTTCGCCTCTTCCTCGCCTATCGTGGAAACGATCGGCACGATCGTTTTGCTCGCTCTAATCGGCTGGATGGGTTACCGGGCGCTTTTCCTAAATAATCTGACCGTGGGGGATTTTCTCTCTTTCATGGGAGCCACTTTAACCCTTTATCCGAATCTTAAAAACTTTAACGGTTTGTGGGGGGGACTACAGCACGCCCTGGCTTCGGCGGAACGCTGTTTTCATATTTTGGACACGGTCGATCCCATGATTGACGTTGAAAAGGCCTCGGACGTTTCTCCTTTAAGAAAATCGCTTGAGTTCAAAAAAGTCCATTTCGAATATATTCCGGGCCACCCGATTTTGAGGGATATTTCATTTACTTTGAAAAAAGGGGAAGTGGTAGCGCTGGTCGGCCCCTCGGGCGGCGGAAAAAGCACCCTGGCGGATTTGATCCCCCGGTTTTACCAGCCGGAGTCCGGTCATGTTCTTTGGGACGGGCATGACCTTTCGAATATCAAGCTGGCTTCCCTGCGCTCTCATATCGGAATCGTCACGCAAGAAACCATCCTTTTTCACGACACCATCATGAACAATATCGCCTATGGCCGTCCCGGCGCTTCTTTCAAGGAAATCCAACAGGCGGCCCGGGCCGCTTACGCGGACGAATTCATTAAAAACGCGTCCCAAGGCTATAACACCCTGATTGGGGAAAGAGGCGTCAAGCTTTCGGGCGGCCAGCGCCAGCGCCTCGCCATCGCCAGGGCGATCCTTAAAAACCCGCCTCTTCTGATCCTGGATGAGGCTACCTCCGCCCTCGATAACCAAAGCGAGGAATGGGTTCAAAAGGCTTTGAACCAGTTGATGGGCCGCCGGACCACTTTAGTCATCGCGCACCGTCTTTCGACCATCCGCAAAGCGAACCGGATCTTGGTGATCGACAAGGGCCGGATTGTGGAAGAGGGAAAACACACGACGCTTTTAAACAAACGGGGTCTTTACGCCAAACTTTATAAGATGCAGTTTAAGACGACTTCGGAGACCCAAGCCGAATGACCAGAAAACCTAAAAGGAAACCGGCTGTTTTTTTCGACAGGGACGGCACTTTGATCGCCGATGTGGGCTATTTAAAAGACCATACCCAAATCAGGCTTTTTTCCGGGACGATTGAGGCTTTAAAAATGCTCCGAGAAGCGGGTTTTTATCTTTTTGTCGTAACCAACCAGTCGGGCGTGGCCCGGGGTTATTTTTCGGAGGGGCAGGTCAAAAAAGTCCACCGGAAGTTCCAGGAGATGCTCAAGGCCGGGGGCGCGAGGATCGACGCTTTCTTTTATTGTCCTCACTATCCGCAAGGAAAAGTAAAATCTTTGAGCAGGGACTGCGGCTGCCGCAAGCCGAAAACCGGCATGGTCAAGCAGGCTTTAAAGCGCTATCCGATTGACTTGAAAAAAAGCTATGTGGTGGGTGATAAACTGGATGATGTTTTGCTGGCCCGTAACGCCAGGGTTTCCTTTGGTATTTTGGTGCGGACCGGAAACGGCCGCAAAAGCGAAACCGAACTGGAAAAACGCGGAATCAAAAATGCTATGGTGGTTTCGGACGCGGCCCGGGCGGCCCGGTGGATTTTGTCCCGAAAGGAATTGTCGTGAAAAAACATACTTTGCCCTCCCAACTGTCGCTCAAAGGACAGGCTATCCTCAAAAAATTCCCCAAGCTCCGCCTGATGGTAGCGGGGGATTTCATGGTGGATGAGGCGATTTACGGTGATACGGAACGAATTTCCCGGGAGGCCCCCGTCTTGATTCTCCGCTATTCACACACGGTGATTACCCCCGGCGGGGCGGGAAACGCCGCCAATAACGTGGCGGACCTTGGCGCGCAGGTTTTCCCCCTGGGCGTGGTGGGGGAGGACGAGCAGGGTTCCAAATTGCTGTCTTATTTTAAGACAAAAAAAGTGGACGTCTCGGGCCTGATTATGGTCAAAAACCGACATACGACAGTCAAGTGCCGCATCATGGCGGGCGCCAGCCATACGGCCAAACAGCAGGTCATCCGCATGGACAAGCTGGATGAAAAAGACGTTTCCCGCCATGTGGAAGCGAAATTGGTGGGCTGCATCACCGCCCTGGCTCCCAAGATGGACGCCCTTTTAATTTCGGATTACGGCCTGGGGGTTTTAACCGAGACGGTCCGGCGGTCCCTTCTCTCTAATTTTGCCGGCAAGATTATTACGGTGGATTCCCGCTATCACTTAAATGATTACCGGGGCATCTCTCTTATTACTCCCAATGTGTCCGAAGCGGGTCCGGCTGCCGGTGTTGAAATTCGGGATGAC